>ERZ1026805.458-NODE-458-length-27193-cov-7.051957_pt1 | contig 27193 bp, 22 predicted proteins | sample MGYA00520883_ERZ1026805 | MGnify/ENA primary metagenome ERZ1026805 (study PRJEB33270, sample SAMEA104284476) | anaerobic digester metagenome | biome: Anaerobic digester microbiome; feature: mesophilic sludge digester; material: Anaerobic digester biomass | place... | reverse complement strand
CCTTTAAGGACGCCAATCGCCAGCATGTCATTGAAGCAGATCAATGCTGTGGGGGGTACAGGCAGGTGGAGGAAATAAAGGAGGCCGTCCTCTCCCAGACTGGGGACTCCACCGGGAACATGGTGGATGTATTCGTTTGGGATGGGAATGCCGGCCGCGCTCATCTCTATTTGGAAACCCGCCAACCGATCCAGGGTTGTTCGTCCCGACAGGGAATTGCCCAGATAGGCAATCCGGGTGTGACCCAATTCGATCAAGTGGCGGGTGATCTGCTGGGAGCCATCCTCGTCATCATGATAGATGGAGTAATGGTAACTCTCGGCAGCCTGGTGGTTTACCACCACGATGGGAAAGCCGTATTCCAGCAATTGCCTTCCCTGCGCCGGATTGAAGGAAGAGGAACAGATGATCACACCATCCGTGCGGTGTTCCATCATCGTCTGCACAATTTTTTCTTCGCGGGCAGGGTCATGTTGAGAAGCAGCAATGAAAAGACTATAACCGGCTTGTTGAGCACTTTCCTCAATTCCATAAACAATTTCACTGAAAAATGGGTCATCAATGCTGCTGACGATGACACCCAGAACCAGAGACCGGTTGGTCTTCAGGCTGCGGGCGGCAGCACTGGGCAAATACCCCATGTCACGGGCTGCTTGCTGAATTTTTTGGGTGGTTTCCGGGGAAATCAAAGGATCACCGCGCAAAGCCCGCGAAACTGTTGAGTGTGAGACGCCGGTTTGTCTGGCAATATCCTTGATTGTGATGGGCATGGTGGATTTGGTCCTGTTTGCACACGTGTGCATAATCGTATAGTTAGTTTACACAGATTGAATGGAAAAGTCAAGCCTTAAGATGGAATACTTGCAAAGGATTAAATAATGTTGTATGATATGGACAATTGCAAGTAAAATTTCACAAATATAAAAAATGTAAGAACATTAAATATTTTGGAGGATCCATGACACCCTCGATTGATGCCATATTTTTGGATGTTGGAAATACTCTGCGCATTGTTGTAGAGGATCCGGTTTTTCAAGCTGAAGCTAAAAATCAATTGATGACTTTAATTGGAGCCAAGGAACCGCCATATGAATTTTTCGAGAAAATCGAAGAACGCTGGAAAAGGTATCGCAAACAATCCAAGGAATCCCTCCTTGAAGCCACCGAGTTTGAATTGTGGACCCGGTGGTTGTTGCCAGATTACCCGCTGACCATGATTGGTCCGTTGGCAGGCAGATTAACCCGTCTCTGGCGGGACCGAGATGGACGACGTATTCCTCGAACCGGCGTAAAAGAAACCATCGTGGAGCTTTATAACCGGGGATATTTGTTGGGAATTATTGCCAACACCATTACGGAGACGGAGATTCCGGATTGGATGTACTCCGACGGGGTCATCCAATATATTCACACAACCATTTTGTCATCCCGTGTGGGGTATCGAAAACCGGATCCAGCAATTTATTTACTGGCAGCCCGTAAAATTGGTGTTGAACCTTCCAGATGCGCCTATCTGGGTGACAATCCCGTCAGGGATGTGGAGGGAACGCAGGCTGCGGGGTTTGGAATGATGATTCTGATCGATGAACCGGCAACCCGGGCGAAGGAACCGCCCACTGGAGAACATCATCCGGATTACACGATTACCGCCATGAATGAACTGTTGGATATTTTCCCGCCATGTAAACCTGTTAAATGACAGGTAAATACTCCACTCCATTGATTGATCATGAATGAAATCACCGCAATATTTTTGGATTTGGGTAATACTCTGCGTGTTTTAACACAAAATGAGGAACATCAATCCCGGGCAAGGCGGACAATCGTTGAGCTATTGGCAACGGATGAGGATCCGGTTGCATTCTGTGAAAAATTGGATGCCCGTTACAAGGTGTACCGCAAGTGGGCATTCGAGAACTTAACAGAAGCTCCGGAATCAGAATTATGGACCCGATGGCTGGCGCCTGAATTTCCTCAGGAACGGACAGCATCATTGGGGGTTGAGCTGACCTTCCAGTATCGTCAAACCATGGGTTCCCGGGTGATGGTTGACGGCGGCAGGGACGTCGTACTAGAATTGCACCGGCGGGGTTACATTCTGGGAATCATCAGCAACCTCATCACATCCCGGGAAGTTCCAGATTGGCTTGATGAGGAAGGTCTTACGCCCTATTTTAAATCCGTGGCTTTGTCTTCAGTTTTGGGAATTCGGAAACCATCCCCGGAAATATACCTGGTAGCAGCCCGGCAGGCGGGTGTACCACCTGAACAATGTGTCTATGTGGGAGATAATTTAAAAAGGGATGTTACGGGTACTCGTGATGCAGGTTTTGGAATGTCAATCATCCTGATATCTCCGGAGGAACTTGCCGGGCAGGTCATCACGGATGTGAATCGTCCTGATCAAATCATCCATGATATATCTCAACTTTTGGATCTGTTTCCAGGCAGGTGACTGAAAAACAAATCAACCTGGCAGCCTGTGTGGATGCAGTTTTATGGGAAGGGTCATCTGATGCAAAAAAAATATTCCAAACACGGTGGACAGGAACTGGCAAATGCTGTGCGAATTGCCTATCAGGAAGGACAGACGGATTATTCAATGGAACCATTGGTTCGGGTGGATGAAGCCGGTATGCCCGTTGGACGGATTGCCAATGGTGATGCAGTCGTTTTTTGCTGCCGCCGGGGGGAGCGCGAGGTGGAATTGACGGAAGCATTCACCGATCAGGACTTCCCTTACTTTGATAGACCGGATCTCTCTCAACTCTTTTTTGTCATATTGACCCTGTATCATGAAAAATTTAAACAATTGCCGGTGGCTTTTGCGCCCACAAAAATTAAAAATACGCTTGGAGAAATAGTTAGCCAGGCAGGCTTGCGCCAGCTGAGATGTTCTGAATCGGAAAAATTTGCCCATATTACTTTTTTCTTTAATGGCGGAAACAACCAGCCATTTCCAGGAGAGGTGGATGTCAGGGTTCCGAGTCCAAAGGGTGTGCCTTTTGATCAGATTCCTGAATTAAACCTGCGGGAGGTGGCGGATGAAGTAATTCATGGCATTCAGAATGGCGTTAACCTGATTGTTGCCAATTTCGCCAATGGGGATGTCATCGGGCACACCTCAAATATAATCGCAAAAATCCAATGTGCCGCAATTTTGGATTCACATCTGGGCAGGGTGGTGGAGAAAGCCATCGATGCTGATTATGTCATTGCCATAACGGCAGACCATGGCAATCTCGAGGAAATGTTGAAAGGAGATGGAAGCCCGCATGTCTCCCACACCACCAACCCGGTGCCATTTTTATTGATTGATCCCCGAAGTGAGAACCGCTCTTCTGTAATGGATGGCAGTCTTGCAGATATAGCACCGACTGTACTGGATGTCTTGAATCTCCGCCACCCTCCGGAAATGACTGGGACAACTCTGGCTCCCGGGCATCAGTTCGTGAATGGCAGGAAGATGTTGTTAATCATTCTCGATGGCTGGGGGTTGGGCAGGGAGGATGCATCCAATCCCATCCATCTTGCCCCCACTCCGGTATGGGACCGCCTGTCATCTCAATATTCAGGATCCATTTTGACTGCTTCCGGAGAGTGTGTTGGACTGAAGCCCGGTAAAGCCGGAAATTCGGAGGCTGGTCATTTCAATATTGGTGCAGGAAGGGTGGTGCTGCAGGATGATGTGCGTCTGGATCAAGCGATGGAAGATGGCTCGTTTTATACGAACGAAATTTTTCTTCAGACAATGGAGCATGTCAGGAAGAACAATTCCAACCTTCATTTGATCGGTTTGCTGACAGAAAAAAGTTCACATGGCTCGATGGAATACCCACTTGCATTGCTGCAAATTGCAAAAGGACAGGGCTTGAAGGATGCCTACCTTCATATCATTTTTGATGGACGTTCAACGGAACCCGGCAGTGCTCCTGATTTATTGGAGAAGATGAATGCCCTGATGGCTGAAATGGGAATTGGGGAGATGGTTTCGGGAATTGGCAGGGGGATTGCCCTCGACAGGGATGGAAATTATGCAAAAATTAAGCGGACTTTTGATGCCTTTGTCTCTGGAATAGGAAGACCTTATGGATTACAGGTGTAACCATGATTGATAACTCCCGGGTGACTGACCCAGCCGAATATTCAGAAAATTTATACCGGAAAATGATGGAAATCAATCCTGGTGTGGCAGGGTTGGAATTGTATGAATTTTGTTACGCATTGGAAAACCTCACCCCGAAATTCGGTTGGAATTCCATAGAGCCGGCAGGGATGCAGGATATTGATCGAGTAATCCAGACCAGAAAATTTTATGAAAATATTCAATTGAAACCGAAACGTGGCGACAGGATTGTTCTGGATGATGCCATTGTTCACCTGACCCAGATGCTTTTCGTTGGTCTGTTGGGCGAAATCTATCCGGTGCAATGGGTGAGGGAGCGGTTTTATTTTGATTTACGCGGATTCATCTTCTTCGTTCGATCACAATATTACACGCCGAATACTTTTCACCATTTTGGAGGTCATCCATTTGCCCGGTTTGATATTACTCAATCGTACATGGAAGGAGCTCATGAAATTGGGTACAAGGAATTCAAAGAAGCCAACCGGGAGATTGATGCAGCCTTTCTGGATGTGATTCAAAAATTAATTTCAAACCGCAATGCTCCCTTTCTGATGACGATTTCAGGACCAACGGGAGCCGGAAAAACTGAAATTACCGACCGGTTGCGCGCAATTTTTGAAGTCCAGGGGAAAAAACTGGCTGCAATTGGGATGGACCATTTTTTCAAGGATCGTGAATATCGGGATCGAAATACCCTTGGCAGGGAAGTCATTCATTTTCAATTATTCAAACTTGCCATGCAAAGGATATTGCGTGGAGAAAAAATCATCATCCCCAGGTATGATTTTTATAATGCCACCTCGAGCCATGATCTGGAAGGGAATTTACGTCCAGGAGCCACTCCCCAGGAAATTGAATCTGCTGATATTATTCTTCTCGAAGGTAATTTCCCCTTCCACCTGCCAGAATTGGTCGACCTTGTCGGCATTAAGATCGTCTATTTAACTGATGATCCCATCCGGCTCAAGCGGAAATGGAAACGGGATATTGATTTCCGGAAGAAGTATGATGCCAATTATTTCTGCAATCGCTACTTTCGAACCCAATTCCTGCGAGCTGAGGATGTCTATCGACCACTGATGGAAGTCTGTGATTTAATCGTGGATACAACGGCAGCATCCCTTTGGATTACTCCGCAAATTGTAAAAGAATTAAATCTTAATTCCGCCATTTGGGATTAATGTCGATGAAACCATTTGTTGATTTTTTCCAAAAAATGACTGTCCCGTCTGATTCCAAAATTGTGATGTTAATCCTGGATGGTTTGGGTGGTTTGCCATTGATGCCGGGTGGAAAAACAGAATTGGAAACCGCTCGCACACCCAATATGGATGCCCTGGCAGCCAGATCCGAGCTTGGATTGACAATCCCTGTCGGTCCCGGGATTACACCTGGGAGTGGACCAGGTCATCTGGCAATGTTCGGATATGATCCGATTCAATATGAAATTGGTCGGGGCGCATTGGAAGCGCTTGGGGTGGATTTTGAGCTTGGTTCTGAGGACATCGCCGCCAGGGGTAATTTTTGTACAGTGGATCAAAATGGCATTTTAGTGGATCGCCGTGCAGGTCGCCTCCCGACTCAGGAAAGCCAAAAATTAGTGGACCTGCTTCGGACCATTAAAATCGAAGGCGTGGAAATCATCATCGAACCGGTTAAGGAACACCGTTTTGTTTTTATCCTGAGATCACATGGGATCGGGGCGGATATCACGGATATGGATCCATTGCGGGTGGGACTGGCACCCCTGGAAGCAAAAGCAGTGAGTCCGGATTCATTGAAAACTGCCCGGATTGTCAATCAATTTGTCCAGGATGCAAAACAATTACTGGCTCCACAACCCGTTGCCAATATGATCCTCCTGCGTGGCTTTGACAGACTGCCCAAAGTGCCGAAATTCTTTGATCTGTATAAATTAAATGCAGCTGCCATTGCTGTCAATGGTATGTATCGTGGGGTGGCAAGGCTCGTGGGAATGGATATTCTGCCCGTGGACGGTTTATCAATTGGAGATGAATTTTCCGCATTGGAGAAATTCTGGAGTCAGTATGATTATTTTTATCTCCATTATAAGAAGACCGATACCTGCGGCGAAATCGGAGATTTTCCGGGCAAGGTGGCGGCGATTGAAGAGTTTGATGCCCAACTTCCCCGTCTGATGGCGTTAAATCCGGATGTGATTATGATCGGTGGAGATCATTCCTCCCCGGCAGTGATGAAATCCCATAGCTGGCACCCGGTACCTCTCCTCCTATATTCCAGATATGCACGCTCCAATGGTATTTCTATGTTTGGTGAGACAATTTGCCGGTCAGGGAGCCTGGGAATCATATCAGCCCAACATGTGATGCCCCTGGCTTTGGCACATGCAGGTGGGGTGGCAAAATTCGGAGCATGAAAAGATGGGAATCACAATGACTGTCAATCTGCTGGATCGATTTAATTTTTCCAAACTCCTTTATGAGGAAATGAAATCCATTAATCCGGGCATCTCCGTCCTGGAAAATATGGAATTTTGTGACGCTCTCGAGAACATAATTCCCGAACAAGGATGGGATTCAATCCTGTTGGATGGAATGAGTGAAATCGAATGCCTGGTCAACAGCCTTGAATACTATCAATCCATTCAATTGAAACCTCATTCAGGTTCCAAAATTGTTCTGGATGATTCCATCATTCACCTGACCCGGATGCTCTTTGTGGGTCTGGTGACAGGGGCATATCCTGTCGATTGGATTAATCAACATTTTTACTTTGATATCCGGGGATTTTATTTTTTACACCGGACAACTTATTTCACTCAGGCAGTAATGGAACACCTGGGCGGTGAACCGTATTGCCGGTTTGAACCCCGTCAAAATCAATTTAAATGTGCAGAGGCGATTGGTTATAAGGAATTTAAGGAAGCCAATGTATATTTGGATCAATTTTTTATGGACTGTGTTCAAAAACTGGCTACCCTGCAAGGAAAGTCGGTTTTACTGGGCATTGCAGGTCCAACCGCTGCTGGAAAAACCGAAATCGTTGCGCGTCTGTTGCAACGGTTCAAGGGCGCGCAAAAATCGGTGACCACAATTGAGATGGATAATTTCCTTAAGGATCGGGATTACCGGGAAGCACACGGAATTGATTCGTTGGGGAGGGAGGCGTTACATTTAGAATTATTTTTATCCTGCCTGAAAGACATTCTGGCTGGAGAAAAAATTACAACCCCCAGATATGATTTTATTGCTGCCACATCCAGCCATGACTTGGAGGGAAAGTTAAAATCTGGGGGTATTCCTTTGATGGTTGAACCGGCTGACATAATTTTAATTGAAGGAAATTTCCCTTTCCTCCTGCCAGAGGTGGCGGATCTGGTTTCGATCAAGGTTGTTTACCTGACAGATGATGAGATCCGTCTGAAGCGGAAGTGGCGCAGGGATATGGATTACCGAAAAAAATATGATCAGGCTTATCATATGAATCGATATTTCCGCGAACAATACCTAATGGCAGAGACAGTATATATTCCGCAAATGGAAATATGCGACTTGGTCGTGGATACGACAGGAGGGTGCATTTGGGTTTCACAAAAAACAAAACAGAAATTGGAAAATCGTAAATAATGATTTAATTAATGTAATAAAACTTGCACGAGGCTTATAAATGTTGTATACTATTACAAATGTAAGAAATATTTCATAAAACTCTCGATTGAAAATTCCCAATATACGAAAATAAAATAAGGTGGTCACCATGGATGAGAATCCCAACTCTGACAGCCAGGATTTCTCTCAGATAGTAAGTGAATGTTATAACGAATTAACCAAAAGTGAAAAGAGGATTGCGGATTATATTCGAAAAAATCAGGATGAATCCGCCTTCCTTTCAGCAGCCGAGTTGGCGGAACGATTGGAATTAAGTGAAGCAACATTGGTGCGGTTTGCCCGGACACTTGGTTTTCCCAGTTACCCGACAATGCGTGATGTTTTACAGGAAACATTTCGGCGGCGTGTCACACACTCAGCCCGTTTGAAGGGCAGGTTGGATGAATTGCGTGAATCGGGGGATATTTATGAACGGCTTGTCATTTCAGAAATGGATTACCTGACACAGGCTTTGGAAACCGTTGACCGGAAAGGGTTGCAGCATGCAGTTGATCTATTACATGAGCGTAAAAAAGTATTTGTCTATGGGGTGGGTCCTTCTGTCTCCCTCGTAAATTTAATGGAAATCCGCCTGGGTCGGTTTGGACGCCAGGTGATTCCATTGACGACTGCGGGCAGGGAAATATTGGAACCATTAATATTGATGAATGACCAGGATTTATTCTTTGTCATTTGCTTTTTCGATGTCACTCCCACGTTGAAGTTCGTTTTGGATCATGCGAATGATATTCATTGTCCAGTCATCATGTTGACCGATACATTGGGCTCGATCATTGGGGATCAAGCAGATGTCGTTTTGGCGGCGCGGCGTGGTCCGATTTCCGAGTTTCACTCCCTGGTGGTGCCCATGACCATCATCAATGCCCTGCTCTTGATGCTGGCGAGCGAGGATCAGGAAAAGGTAACCGAACACCTGGATAAATTGGATCATTTCAGGCAACAATATAAAATAATTAATCATTCACATTAAAACCAGCAGTTTAAACCAAGGAGTTTGGTAATGGTTGGCAGTTCCAATTCAGTAAATCCACATTCACAAAAGTTGCTGGCAGCAGCGCGCAGGTTTTTTAGGTGGTTGACAACTCCCCAGGTTGTTCTATCGATCATCATGTTGGCGGTTATGGTTTATATGGTCATCATTCCCCTCTACCGGATGGTGATGACGACGGTTACTGTGCAGGAAAGCGATCTGCGGGTGCTTAAAGAAGCAGAGGTTGGTCAGTTTACCTCATATCACTGGGTAAGAATGCTGACCAGCAAAATTGCCAGAATCATGACCTATGAGCCGTTGGTCCATTCCCTGACCATCGCACTGGGTGCCACCATGCTAGCCATGACCATCGGCGGCTTAATGGCTTGGATGGTGGTCAGGACGGATATACCAGGTAAAGGGATCATCAACCAGTTAGCCACCATCCCCTACATCATGCCTTCCTGGACCATTGCAATGGCTTGGACAGTCCTGTTCAAAAACCAAAAATCGGGAGGAACGCCAGGTTTTCTGGAATTTATTACAGGTTCACCGACGCCTGATTGGCTGGCATATGGTCCCTTCCCGATTATCGTGAGCAGTGGATTGCATTACTATACCTTTTTCTTTTTGTTTATCTCGGCTGCATTGCTTTCCATTGACTCATCGCTTGAGGAAGCGGGCGAGCTGGCTGGGGCAGGGCGCTGGCGGATTATGCGAAAAATTACATTCCCATTGGTGATCCCTGCAATTGCCTCAGGTTTCATCATGACATTTTCAAAGACCATGGGAACTTTCGGGGGTCCGAATGTACTGGGAGTACCTGTCCGTTATTACACCCTCTCAACCATGTTGCGCTCGAATACAGGAATCGGGAATTATGGAGATGGATTCGTCCTGGCAATTGTGTTGATTCTATTTGCCATGGTCACTGTGATGCTCAATCAAAAAGTGGTTGGAACCCGCAAGAGTTACGAAACCATTGGCGGACGTGGATTCATGTCTCAGAAAGTGAAATTACGCAACTGGAAAGTTCTTCTGACCGGACTCGTGGTTGTTTTTGAATTTATTATTGCAATATTGCCCCTCGTACTTCTGATTTACAGCACATTGATGCTGCGCTCCGGGAATTACAGCCTAACTAATTTCACCCTCGCACATTGGTTGGGCAAAGGGGATTTAAGCATCAACAGTGGTGAACCAGGCATTTTATTGAATCCCAGGATTTGGAAAGGGGCGTGGAATTCCATCAGACTTTCCATATGGACAGCTTTCTTCACAGCCTTGTTGGGTATCATCCTGGGGTATGCAATCGTAAAAGGTCGGGGCACCAGACTCTCCAAACTGGTAGAGCAAATGTCTTTCATTCCCTATGTCATTCCCGGCATCGCCTTTGGTGCGGTCTACATCTCGATGTTTACCAAACCTGTGGGACCCATACCCGCTTTGTATGGAACGTTCGCACTTCTGGTGGTTGTCTCGGTTGCCAAACATATTCCTTATTCGGCACGCAGTGGAGTATCAGCCATGTTGCAGGTCAGTAAGGAATTGGAGGAAGCAGCTGCAATCGCCGGAGCTTCACCCTGGCAGCGATTCAAACGAATCATTTTTCCACTGACAAGCACGGGATTCGTGTCGGGATTTCTGCTCACATTTATCACAACAATGCGCGAACTATCATTGATCATCCTGCTGGTCACGCCAACGACTGCCGTGCTTGCCAGCATGACCATGAGATATATTGAAAATGGCAATGATCAACAGGCGGATGCTGTCATCATTTTGCTGATCGCACTTGTCCTTATTGGTAATTTAATTATCAGCCGCTTCCGTGGTGGAAGTTTGAAAAAAGGTCTAGGAGTGTAAGGAATAAACAAAAATGGGAACAACAATCATCATTAAAAACCTCACAAAAAGATTCGGCGCTGTTGTTGCAGTGAATAATGTCAGCCTCACGATTGACCCGGGATCATTCCTGACCCTTTTGGGACCTTCAGGTTGTGGAAAAACCACTTTGCTGCGCTGCATATCCGGTCTGGAAGATCCGGATGATGGTGAAATCGTAATCGGGGATAAGGTGGTTTTTTCCCACTCAAAAGGGATATCCCTTCCACCGGGTCAGCGTGATCTTGGATTGGTATTTCAAAATTATGCCTTATGGCCACATATGACGGTGTATAAAAATATCACTTTTGCATTGGAAATTCAAAAATTGTCCAGGGAAGAAATGGACCTGAGGGTCAAGCAGTCGTTGGCGGAAGTTCAGATGGATGGGTATGAAAATCGTTATCCCAGGGAGATGAGTGGTGGACAACAACAACGGATTGCCCTGGCGCGCATGCTGGCATATCGTCCAAAGGTATTCTTGATGGATGAACCCCTTTCGAATTTGGATGCCCGTTTGAGAATGGACATGCGGACGGAATTGAAACGGCTTCATTATGCCTCCGGCGCAACAACCGTTTACGTCACTCATGATCAAATTGAAGCCATGACCATGTCCACGAACATTGCCATCATGAAGGATGGAGAGATTCAGCAGGTTGATATTCCTGATAAGGTCTATCACTTCCCAGCAAACCTGTTTGTTGCTGATTTTATCGGAAATCCAAAAATAAATTTAATGGAAGGCAAAGTAGCAAAACAGGACCTTGTGGATATTGGCAAATTTATGATCCCCGTAAAAACCCTGAACAAGACCGGTGATGTAGTTGTGGGAATCCGTCCGGAAGATATTAATATCAGCATGGCTCCCAATCAAGGCGTGGAATTCCAGGCGTATTCCGTATTGCCAACCGGAGCTGATACCACCATCATAGCCCGTCTGGGAGACACTGAACTGACAGTAAAAGAAATTGGTGTCAGCAAGATTCAAATGGATCAAACTGTCTGGTTAACCTTTAACGAAGATGCCATTAACTTGTACGACAAGGAAACCGGCAACCTGGTATATGGTGAATAGAACTGAACAAAAATGGTTCCAACCAGATGGTGATTCCGTAGAAGAAAAGGAGGCATCAGAAAACCATTCAAGCTTGTCGTCGGTTAGATTGTTGGTTACATATTCAAATTATTTCAGGAGGAAGGAAAATGGCTAAGTTAATTAGATTTGCAGCGTTGATCCTGGTGATCAGTATGCTGGCAGCTTGCACCCAAGCAACCGTGGCACCTTCGACAACGGAGCCTCCAGCCGAAAAAACGGAAGCTCAAACGGAAGCTCCGACTGAAGCTCCTACAGAAGCCCCCCTGACAGCCCAGGAACAATGGTTGAAAGATAACCTGCTTGGTCCTTACGACACCGGTGAACAGGATTGGGAAGCCATTGAAGCTGCTGCCATTAAAGAAGGAGCATTGTTGGTATATGCGAATACTTCAAAAGTGGAAAAAGCAGCTGAAAATTTCATGGAAAAATACCCCGGGATCGCAGTCCAGGCGTTTGACTTGGGAGGAGACGATGTCCTTCTGAAGACTGTCGAGGAACAAAAAGCTCAAGCGTTCACTGGTGATGTCTGGTTCAGTAGTGGTGGTGCGGAACTGGTTGGAAATGTGCTCCCTCATAATTATGTCTGGCGGTTCCTGCCGGATAGCACTGCTGAAGTCACACCCGAACAATATACCGAGCCGTTGTTGATGAGCCGTTTTGGGACGAGCATTTTTGCATACAATTCTGAATTGAATGACACCTGCCCGATTTCCAATATTTGGGAACTGACAAATCCTGAATGGAAGGGTAAATTCTTCATTGAAGACCCATTGAACGACGCCTCAACTCTCAGCAAATTAATCACGCTCGCCTATCATGCAGATGAGATGAAGGAAGCGTACGTGGCTTTGTACGGCACGGAACCAGTCCTGGATGATGATACGCCAGATGCCGGATGGTTATGGTTAAAACGCTTTGCCCAAAATGGTCCCATACCCGAACCAGGCGGAGATGAGGTTGACGAAGCGTTCGCTACTCCCGGAATGACTCAAAGCTATATGGCTTTAACATCCTATTCCAATATGGCGGATGTAAAAGAAGGCAAGCTTGCATTTGAACCCTGTTGGGGACTTGCTCCACGGGTTGGCATTCAGAGCCAGAGCTATGTGGGCATTATCAACCAGGCTCCCCATCCCAATGCTGCCAAGTTATGGATCAAGTACATTACGAGTGAAGAAGGGCGAAAACCCTGGGCAAAATTTGGAACGTTCTTCCCGGATTCCACATATGAAGTTCCTGAAGGTCAGAAGACGCTGGATGAAATCTTCTCAATGACCTGGTTCATTGCAGAACAATATGCATATGATACTATGATCGAGGCACGGGACTTCTACCTGCTAAATCTTGGAAAATAATTAATTCGATCGTCATGGAACGTTGCGCAGGGTACGGGTTCCTAACCCGTACCCTGAAAGCAGATGTGAGGATATCAGGTTGTTCAGACAGAATCGTCAATCTGTATTTTGTTAAGGTTGAGAAGAATTACAGGTTTGAAAACATATTAATGGGAGATGATGTGTGGCATTAAGGGCAATATTTTTCGATATGGGTGGAACCATTGAAACATTCGATTTCACTCCTGAGCTTCGCATTCAGGCTACCTATGGGATTCAACGTATTCTTGAAGATGGGGGAATCCAATTAAACCTGACCAATCAGGAACTCTATGAGATTGTTTCGGATGGCTTGAAGCGTTACCACGAAATTAGCATCCAGGATCTGAATGAACTCCCCCCGCTCAAGGTTTGGAAGGATTTCATCCTCCAGGATTTTGATGTGGATGTTAATCAACTTGAGTCAGTGGCTGAAGAGCTTGCCTGTTATGTTGAACTTAATTATTACCATAGGGAATTAAGACCGGAAATTCCCCATGTTTTGGAAGAAATTCAAAAAATGGGGTTAAAAATTGGCTTGATCAGTAATGTCAACAGCCGGGGGCAGGTGCCAACCAATTTAAAGCGATACGATATTCAAAATTATTTTTATCCAGTCGTCTTGTCCAGCGAATATGGACGGAGGAAGCCCGATCCTGCGATCTTTCATTATGCTGCCAGGTTAGCCAATGTACCCACCAGTGAATGTGCATATGTCGGGGATCGAATCAATCGGGATATTGTAGGTGCAAGGAAAGCTGGTTTTCAACTCGCAATCCAAATACAACACGATTTTAACCATGGCGAGTATGAAACCGGGGCAATTCCGGATTATGTGATTGAAGATATGACTGAAATTCTGGACGTAATCAAACGGGAGATTTCAAACCCGCCATGTCGGATTAATCGGCAAATTCGGGGGATTCTATTTGATGCCGGAGACATCCTTTATCATCGTCCTGACCGGGGGATCAATTTTTTGAAATTCATTGCATCATTGAATTTGCCCGATCAGGAAAATTTTCAAGAGAATAAGAACGCGCTGGTTCAACAATCATATCGAGGAATTATCAGTCAGGATGAGTATCGTGATGCCATCCTGCAGCTTTATGGAATTACGGATTCTGACCAGATTGAACGTGGGAAACAATTACTGGATGCGGATGATAATGGTGTAGAAATATTTGAAGGAGTCCGGGATACCCTATTGAAATTGAAATCCATGGGCTTTTTGTTGGGTATCATCACGGACACCGCAAATTCAGTATCCATTAAATTAGGCTGGTTTGAAAAAGGTGGATTTGGTCAGGTATGGGATACATTTATCTCATCGCAGGAGCTTGGCACCCGCAAACCAGACCCTAATATTTACCAGGCAGCTTTAAATCAAATGGGAATTCCATCAAACCAGGTGGTTTTCGTTGGTCATAAATGCAGTGAACTGGATGGAGCCCGGGCGGTTGGAATGAAAACAATCGCATTTAATTATGATCATGACGCCGTGGCTGATGTTTTTATTGATGAATTTGCAGATTTACTTAAAGTTGACTTCCTTATCGATTGAATGGGCAGAAACAAGACGGGAACACATGAGACCAATAATTCGTGCTATTTTATTTGATATCGGGGGAACATTACGTGCAACCCAGGGCACAAATCGTCGTGATTTAAACGGTATCCGACAATTAATGGATCTTGTTGGAATAACAGATTCCCCGGAAGAATTCATCAAAAAAATCCGGGATCGTGAAATGACTTATCGCAAGTGGAGCCGGAGGACTTTGGTGGAACTGACTGAAGCGGACTTATGGCAACAATACCTTCTTCCAGAACAACCGGCTAATTTCATCCGCAGTCATGCCGTTACTCTTAATGAAATGTGGCGGAATTCACGCGTGAAAAACCTGCTGCCTGATGCAATTGAAACCTTGCATAAATTGAAAGAACGTGGCTATATTTTAGGGATTATCAGTAATACAACATCTTCTATCGAAGCCCCCCGGATACTGGAAGAGAATGGAGTAACAAATCTGTTTTCCACCATCATTCTCTCCACCGTTGCCGGCAGACGGAAACCACATCCCTCTCTTTTCCTGAATGCCGCCCAAAAAATTGGGGTACAACCGGATAGTTGTGCGTATGTGGGCGACCAGGTTAATCGCGACCTGATCGGCGCCCGCCAGGCAGGTTATGGAGAAGTGGTCATCATTGATCTTAAAGGTTATCAGTTGGATGGAATGGAACCTGATGATGATTTTGAATGTGGTAAAACGATTGCAATGCAGCCTGATTTTAAAATTGGTCGATTACGTGAATTGTTGGAATTGTATCCCGGACAAAATCAACCAGCCTCAACAACCTATTCTCAAAATAATCATCGTTTCGATTTGGCACTATCAACAATGTGGGGAGTGGATCAAGATCTGCCCTTTAACCAGACCTTTGAGTTGGGCCGAAGCGCAGGTTTTTCCTGTTTTGAATTGAATCACAAAGTCACACCTGATCTGTATAACCAATGGAATAAAAATCAGTTCTATATCAGCACGGTGCATGACCCCTGCCCGGCAGAATTTATTATTAATGAGTTAAAGGTGAATGATTATGTGATTTCTTCACTGGATGAAGCCTGCCGCAAGCGGGGAGTGGATATTGCCAGGCAAACTATTGACACTGCCTGTGAACTTGGCGCAAGATCCGTGGTCATCCATCCGGGCATCACCCTGTGTGATCGTTCCCTGGAACGTCGTCTCCGAACGTTGTTTAAAACAGGAAAGAAAAACACATCGGAATATCAGATGGTTATGCAGGAATTGATTGCAGACCGTGCCCGGGTTGTACCCCCTTTATTTGATCAAGTGGTTAAAAGTATGATGGAAATAATCGAATATGCCCGTCCCACCGGAATTGAGGTCGGGCTCGAAAATCGGTATTATTTTTATGACATCCCCATTCCATTTGAGCTTCAGGTGCTGCTCGAGTTGTGTGATGAAGATTGGTATGGTTTCCAGTACGACAGCGGTCACGCATACACATTGAACGCCCTGGGTTTATTCGATCATGAGGAATGGCTCAAGCGGTTTGGGAATCGAATCATCGGGGCACATCTTCATGATGTCCAGGGGATTGATGATCACCAGATTCCCGGCACCGGAGATGTGGATTTCAAAATGATTGCCCGGTATCTTCCTCCAACAGCATTTCGATCGTTGGAAGTTGCTCCCCGATTTTCAGTTGATGAGCTTCGGCGGGGAGCGGAAGTGTTAACCCATGCTGGTTGCGTTGAAAGAATACCTTGATTTCTGGAGTAAGGCGATGTTGAAAATATTCAAAAAAAGAAGGAATATCTTTATTACACTAATCCACCAGCAGGCGTCGCTCACATTGGAAGGGATGGAAGCTCTGAAAGCATATCTCATCAAACCCGACCAGGTGCTTGCAGATAAACTGACTGCCATCGAAAAGGAAGCGGATGAAGCCCGTCGGATCTTGATTGAAGAACTGAACCGAACCTTCATTACGCCATTTGACCGGGAGGATATTTTTGCCCTTTCCCGGGCGGTGGATGATGTATTGGATTATGCATACAGCACAATGACAGAAATTGTCATCCTGAAGGTCAAACCGACCGATTACATGATTCAAATGTGTACCCTGCTCAGGGATGCTGCTTTTGAATTGATGAGAGCCATCGAGAGGCTGCAGGATCATCCAAATGTGGCATCAGAACATGCCCAACGTGCCAAGGCATTGGAAAACAAGGTTGAAACTGTATATCGTGAAGCCCTTGCAGACATGTTCCATGAGACAGATGATGTCAAGCTATTGATTAATGTGATGAAACTTCGGGAAGTTTACCGACACCTGAGCAATGCGGCTGATCGAGGTGACGAGGCTGCGAATGTCCTGGCAGACATCATCGTGAAAACGACATAAGGAATGGCTATGCCGCCATTGTTAATTATTTTAATCATACTCGCATTAATTTTTGATTTCCTGAATGGTGTTCAGGATTCGAGCAATATCGTGGCAACGATGATTTCATCACGCGCGATCCATCCACGCGTTGCATTAACAATTACAGCAATTGCAGAATTTTCCGGTCCATTTATTTTCGGAGTGGCAGTCGCGAACACCATTGGTCATGAGATTGTTTCATCTGAACATCTTAGCATAACCGTACTTATTGCTGCGCTGTTGAGCGCCATTTCCTGGAATGGGATGAGCTGGTTTTTTGGCATTCCCAGCAGTTCCTCCCATGCCCTCATTGGAGGAATTATTGGATCCATAGCTGTTGGAGCTGGTTTTTCAGCCATCCTGCCCGCGGGAGTCATCAAGGTCCTCATCAGCTTGTTTGCTTCACCCATCATCGGTTTTTTGGCAGGTGTACTGATCGCCAATCTGGTTTACACGCTCTCCTGGAAAGCAAACCCGCGGATTAATAATGCCTTCAAACGATTGCAGATTATAACGTCCATTGGTCTTGCATTAAGTCATGGTACCAATGATGCCCAAAAAACCATGGGTGTCATTACGCTCGGTCTACTGGTTAGCGGTATGATCCCCACTTTCCATGTGCCCATTTGGGTTGTTTTCATTTGTGCGGCAGCAATTGCCATTGGCACTTCGGTGGGTAATTGGAAATTAATCAATACTCTGGGTGCCAAGTTTTATAAGATCCGACCGGTTCATGGGTTTGCTTCTCAAATCGCATCCGCAGGCGTGATTCTTGCTGCTTCGCTCATCGGTGGACCCGTCAGCACGACACAGGTTGTCAGTTCCGCCATCATGGGTGTGGGGGCGGCTGAACGAATGAGCAAAGTGCGTTGGGGATTGGTGGGTGATATTTTATCAGCCTGGCTGTTCACAATTCCTTCCACTGCCATCCTGGCTGCTGGTTTCTATTGGATTCTCAGCCGGTTTTTCCAGTAAAATATGAACTCGTGCTCCAAATAAATTTTACATAGAGGCTTTCATAATGATAGACAAACAATATGATGTTCTTTATATTGGCAATTACACCAAGGATACGATTTTATCCCCAACTGGAACCAGATATGTGGACGGCGGAGCGGTGAATTATGCCGCCCATGCTGCGGTGAGATTGGGGCTGAGGGTAGCGGTTGTCACCCACCTGGCGAAGGAGGATTCCAGAGTCGTGGATAAATTTATGGAGTCTGGAATCGATTGTTATGCAACCTTTACTCCCTTTTCCACGTTGATGAGATTGGAATACCCGACAACCAATCCAGATATTCGCAATTTATCAGTTGAGCACACTGCCGGAACAATAACCCGGGATGAGGTGACTCATCTTAATGCAAAATCTGCTGTAATTGGATCCAGTTTGCGGGGCGAGGTGGGGTTGGATGTCATCCAAGCTTGTAAAGCAAAAGGCATGCTGGTTGCAGCAGATATGCAGGGCTATGTGCGCGTTTTGGAAAATGATCAGTTGCTCTATCGACCCTGGGATGAAATGCAGGAAGTCTTATCGTACCTGGATTTTCTGAAGAGCGATATGGTGGAAGCTGAATTCCTGACCGGTGAGACGGATGTTCTGCGGGCAGCCCAATATTATGCAAATATGGGACCCCGTGAAATTGTCCTGACCCACAAGGATGGGGTTCTGATTTTAGCGGATGGCAAGCCCTATGAGTATACATTCCACCCAACCCAATTGATCGGTCGCAGCGGCAGAGGAGACACCTGCCTTGGATCCTATGTGGCAATGCGCAGTTCAAAGGATCCACAGGAGGCTGGGAAATGGGCAGCTGCAGTCACCAGTTTGAAAATGGAAAAAGTTGGACCCTTTGACAGGACAATGGATGAAGTGGAAGCATTGATTAAGAGCCGTTATAATCATGGATCCGTATGATGCCAAACAGGCATTCATCTTGTCATTTTTAAAAATCCTTTCATTCCCGGGAAATAATCCTGACACACCTGGACGAACAGGGCAGAAATGCTCATGACTTTATGGATGGTGATCCTGTACGTCCGGTTGTGGATCGATTTTCTGAAATGGCTCTGAAAATTCAGGTCTGTCCAAAAATGATGGGCATGTCAATCAAATTGCCGGTGTGATATGATTAAATTCCTGATTATCGATGTCATTCCTTTTGAAAATGCATGAGATAATTATCTAACGATGATTTATTAGTATGTCAATGGAAAAGCCAGCCATCCAATTACCATCCATTCCGGCAACCACCACACCACTGTATCAATTGTTGTGGCGTGTTTATGGTTACCTGCGCCCTTATTGGAAACAGACATCCGTCGCCTATTTTTCGCTGTTGATCATTCTCGGATTGAATACATTGATTCCACAGTTCATCCGCTGGATTATTGATACCGGTGTGGAAGGCAACCGTCCGGATGTGTTGACCTGGTCGGTGCTTGCCCTGTTGGGTCTGACATTGGTGAAAGGTGTTTTCAACTATTTTCAGGGAAACTTAAGCGAGATTGCTTCACAAAATGTCGCTTATGATTTGCGGAATGAAATCCAGAAGAAACTGACCAACCTTTCCTTTTCTTTCCATGATCAATCCGAGGCTGGTGAGCTTCTTTCCAGAGCGGTGCAGGATGTTGAAAGGATTCGCTTCCTGACGGGGAGGGCGACAGTCAGAATATTGGAGGGCGTCCTCCTGCTCATCATTACTGCAATTGTCATGCTGATTATGGATTACCGCCTGGCATTGCTGGTTCTGGCAACCATGCCCTTTCTGGTCTATCGGGCTTTATTTTTTGGCAGGCGATTCCGCCCTCTGGCACAGGCAGTTCAAAAGCAGCTTGCGGTACTCACCACGGTGCTGGAACAAAATTTACGTGGCAGCCGGGAAGTGAAAGCTTACGTACAGGAGGATGCCGAGATTGAGAGATTTGCTGAAGAAAATAAAACCTGGTTTAATTTTTCAGCCCGCTCGGCACAGATGCAGGCGGTCAACATGCCGCTGCTGTTCCTTATTGCCAATATGGGAGTGGTGGCGATCGTACTATACGGCGGCAGGCAGGTTATCCACGATCAGATCACCATTGGAGAGATCATTGCGTTCATCACCTATGTGGGGCAAATAATTGACCCTGTCCGCCGGCTGGGGATGATCATCCCGGCAGTGGCAATTGCAGGATCTTCTGCAGAACGGATTTTTGACATTCTGGATACTGTTTCAGAAGTTCGGGATGAACCGGATGCCGTGCCAATGAAGGAAATCCAGGGAGGGGTGATTTTTGAGGATGTCTCCTTCAGTTACGGCAGGAAGAAAGTTTTATTAAATATAAATTTTGAGGTGAGTGCCGGGCAAACGGTCGCATTGTTGGGCGCTACCGGTTCCGGTAAATCCACCATCATCAGCCTCATCCCGCGTTTTTATGATCCGGCAGATGGCAGGATTCTGATCGATGGGATTGATATTCGAAAAGTTACATTGAATTCCCTGCGCAGCCAGATTGGGATTGTCATGCAGGATGCAACCCTGTTTGCGGGTACCATCCGGGAAAATATAGCCTTTGGCTCCGAAACTGCCAGTGAAAAAGAGATCATTGCGGCTGCCAGAGCTGCCCAGGCGCATGAGTTCATTATCCAGAGTCCGGAAGGATATGATACCCGGGTTGGGGAGCGCGGAGTCACCCTGTCGGGAGGTCAACGTCAGAGATTGGCGATTGCCCGGGCGCTTCTCATGAATCCAAAGATCCTGATCCTGGATGATGCAACAGCCTCGGTGGATGCAGAGACAGAGCATCTGATTCAATTGGCGTTTCAGAATCTGATCAAGGGAAGGACGACCTTTGTCATTGCCCATCGCCTGTCCACGGTGCGAAATGCTGATCAGATTATTGTCATGGAAAAAGGGCGCATCAACGCCATGGGCACCCATGAGACATTGATGGGATCATCCCGGCTGTATACTGAGATCTATAATCGGCAGCTCAGACGTCAGGGAGAGGTCCGATGAGTCTCTCAATTGGGAGTGTCACCGCCGGGATGGGTCCGCGGGATGCCCTGGATCGTTATGGCAGTGCCAACCGGGGGGACCAGGCAAAATTCAACCCGCATGTAATCCGGCGCCTGTTATCCTACCTGAAGCCATATGGCTGGAAGATGACCGCGGCGTTAATCCTGACTCTGGCTGAATCAGGTCTGACATTATTAACACCCTACCTGACCAAGGTAGCTATTGACCAATATATAACCCCCAAGGACGAGCAGGGTTTATGGAGAATTGCGTTGATTCTGGCGCTTTCTTTTCTGGCCACCTTCCTGGTAAGCGCCGGGCAGCGCTATCTGCTTTCCTGGGTGGGACAAAAAGTCCTGGCAAAAATCCGTGGAGATCTGTTCGAACATTTGCAACGGTTGCAGTTGGGCTACCATGATAATCACATTGTGGGGGTAACGGTCTCACGTGTTATGAACGATGTTGCGGAAATCAATGAATTGCTCTCCCAGGGTGTCATCACCCTGCTTGGTGACATGGTTGTACTGATCGGAATTATTGTCATCATGCTGACCATGAGCCCCCGCCTTGCCTTGATCACATTTACAGTTCTGCCATTAATTCTCCTGGCTACCTGGTTGTTCTCTCGACGTGCCCGGGTGGCATTCCGGGAGACTCGCTCCAAAATCGCGGCAGTTGTGGGCGACCTGGCGGAAGATATTTCCGGGATGCGTGCCATCCAGGCATTTGCCCAGGAAAAAGCCTCGCAGGAACGGTTTGAGCGGGTGAATGAGGAAAATCGTAAAGCCTATATCAATGCAATGTCCCTGTCATTTATTTTCCTGCCATCCATTGAGATACTGGGAATGGTTGCGACAGCGATTGTCCTCTGGTTTGGGGGACGGTTTGTCATTCAGGGAACTGTTACCCTGGGTGTGATGGTGGCATTCCTTTCTTACGTAACCCGTTTTTTTCAACCCATCCTTGATGTAAGCCGTCTATTTACGACCTTTCAATCTGCGATGGCAGGGGGCGAACAGGTGATCAAGCTGCTGGATACTCCGGTGGAAATCACCGACCTGCCGGACGCGCTGGAAATGCCAAAAATTGTGGGCAAGCTGGAATTTGATCATGTCATCTTTCGGTATAGTGCTGATGCTCCGGTTGTGCTCAACGAAATCAGTTTTAACATCCCGCCGGGAAAAACGGTCGCCATTGTTGGTCCAACCGGTGCAGGAAAAACATCCATTGCCAATCTGATCACCCGCTTCTACGAAATCCAATCCGGAGCCATCCGGATTGATGACATCGACATTCGATCCATAACACAGGCATCCCTCCGCCGGCAGGTCTGCATGGTATCCCAGGAACCATTTTTATTTTCCCGGTCGATCGAGGAAAATATCCTGTATGGAAAACCGGATTCATCCCATGAGGAAGTGGAAGCTGCAGCGCGCCAGGCAAATGCCCATGATTTCATCATGGCATTCCCGGATGGATATGCAACCCGGATCCAGGAAGGAGGAGTCAACCTGTCAGTTGGGCAGCGACAGTTGATCAGCATTGCCCGCGCCATCCTGACTGATCCGCGCATCCTGATCCTGGATGAAGCCACAGCTAATATTGATACGATAACTGAGATATATATCCAACAGGCATTGAGCAGGTTGCTGCAGGACAGAACCGCCATCGTCATTGCCCACCGGCTGAGCACGGTTCTCAATGCTGATTGGATCTACGTGCTGGATCAGGGGTCGATTGTGGAGCAGGGTAACCATGCCGATCTAATTGATCGCGGGGGACTGTATTCCCAGCTGTATGCCAGGCAGTTCTCTTCGACCACATAAGCAAAACTGAAAACCATTGCACTACCGACCTCTGAGAGGAAAATTGTCGGTTTTGTCCATGGAATGAACGAAAATCCAATAATTAGTGGGGGAATTGGTTGAATCATATGGATGAAAAGTATTTATAATTAATTTATCGGCATTGATCTCTGGGTAGAAAGCTTGAACCAATTCCGGAGGAAGGGAATGATCAAGTGAGCGGAGGTATCATGTCAAAGGATAGAAAAAACGAACGGAAATCCAAGTCGGTTGAACAAAAGGAAAAACCGGCTGCCAGTACCAGGCAGGCAGACCCGCAACCTGTACCGGAAGGATTGAAGGAAATCACACCACAGACATACCTGAAGGAACTGAGAAGACTGCAAATTGAGCTGGTCAAGTTGCAGGAATGGGTGCGTTTCAAGGGTCTGAAGGTGGTGGTGATTTTTGAAGGAAGGGATGCTGCTGGAAAAGGGGGGGTGATTAAAAGAATTACTGAAAGTCTCAATCCCCGGGTTTGCCGGGTGGTGGCTCTGCCCACGCCCACCGAAAGGGAAAAAACCCAATGGTATTTCCAACGTTATGTAGCACACCTGCCTGCTGCTGGTGAGATGGTGCTGTTTGACAGGAGCTGGTACAACCGCGCTGGTGTGGAACGGGTGATGGGTTTCTGTACGGATGATGAATACAGCGAATTCCTGCGCTCTGTACCGGAGTTTGAACGCATGCTGGTGCGTTCAGGCATCATCCTCATCAAGTACTGGTTCTCGGTCAGTGATCATGAGCAGGAAAGGCGTTTCCAGGCGCGTATTGATGACCCCACCAAGCGCTGGAAACTCAGTCCGATGGATATGCAATCCCGTTCCCGCTGGGTGGAGTACTCCAAAGCCAAGGATGAAATGTTTGCCCATACCGATATCAAGCAGGCACCATGGTATGTGGTAAACGCGGATAATAAATTGTGTGCCCGTTTAAATTGCATCCACCACCTGCTCAGCATGATACCCTTTGAAGATCTCACACCAGAGCCGATTGAGCTGCCGCCCAGGCAGCAGGAGCATGGCTATGTCCGCCCGCCCATTACCGACCAGACCTTCGTTCCTGAAATGTATGTAATGCAGGCAAGGAACAAAGTTTGATTGTGGATTAATAACGATCCCAGTGCACCCGCTGTTCCTCATACTGGGTGCGGGGAGGTTTTTGTTGGGCGGGAAAACCTGTTTGGATCACGCAGAGGGGGGTTATCCATACCGGGGCTTTAATCACCCGGCGGACCGCCCTTACCAGGAGGTGAAGCGGGTAAACGCCAATCCAGACGGAGCCAAGCCCCATGGCGGTTGCAGCAATCAGTATATTTTCAACCGCAGCCGAACAGTCCTGTTGCCAGAAGAGCAGGTTGGCGGGGTTGGAGGCGATCAACGGATTATGACACGGAATAATGGCTACCGGGGCGTTATACTTCCCCAATGGCAGCACTTTCCGCAGGGAATCAAGCTGTTCGGCATCCGTGATTACAATAAATTCCCAGGGACGGCTGTTAGTGGCACTGGGAGCTGCCATGCCGGCTTTGAGTAAATCAACCAGGATCTCATGAGGAACCGGCTCATCCGTGAATTTTCGGATGGAACGGCGGGACAATATCAGGTCAAGGATTGGATGAGACATGCTGCCACCTCAATGGAATGATTTTAATATTGTAGTAAATGAATGATGATTAATTGTCAAGGCTGAGGGATTGAAGCATGTAGACATGTAAAATCAGGCATATGACCACCAGTACCCAGAAATATGACTTGCGGGTTTTATGGTGAAAAATCATCATCCCTGCCAGACCTCCCAGGGCACCCCCGGCGATGATCAGTGCGATCAGCCATTTCTCAGGAACACGCCATTGTTGAAGCCGGGCACGGAATTTATCCCAACCCCAAACAAAAAAGGTCAGGATGTTGATCATGATATAGTAAACAATCAGAGGTTGACGCAATTTTGGTCCGTGGTGGTTTTAATGAGGATGATCAACTATGATGCAAAATCCAGTTCACCCCGGGCGCGCATCTCGGTTGGCAGAAGCGCAGCATAGATTGCCGACAGGAATGGAATTTCCAATCCGGCAGCATGACCCATCCGGACGACTGTACCTATCAGCGATTCCATTTCGGATTTCCGCCCGGCAATAATATCCCGCTGCAAAGAGGAAGTCATATGAACCGGTTGAGCATCACCAAACGCCATGGTTGTGTCCACAATATCATCCGGCAGGTGAACGCCGACTGCGGCTGCGACCAGTTTGATTTCCTCCATGCAGGCGGTGAGCATGGCGCGGGTTTCCGGTATGCTGCGGTAAACACCCATGGGGGAACGGGTGATGGCTCCAATTCCCCCGAATGAACCAATCATCATTTCTTTTTTCCATAATTCAGCTTCAATATCCGTGGTCAGTTCGGGTTCAATCCCGTGTGCCTGCCGCAAGGTTTCCAGAAGGCGGAGTGCGCGGGGAGTCCGCTGGTGGTTGAATTCACCGAAAACAAATGAGCCGGATCCACCACCGTGGTAAACATAGCCGGGTTCCTTCAGGATTGCAAATACCCGCACTGCTCCGCCAAGCACATGTTCCTTTCCCAGCACCTTGCCAAACTCATCTCCCGCGTCCACGCCGTTCTGGGTGGTTACGATCATGGTGTCCGGTCCAACCATGGGACGCATCATCAGCGCGACTTCCGGGATGTTCCAGGTTTTCACACAGGGGATGATGACATCGACAATCCCGACTGTTTCGGGATTATCGGTGGCATTAACGACCGGCAAATGGACGTCCCCCAGGATGCTGTCCAGATATAAACCCTTGGTTTGAAGGGCTTGCAGGTTTTCACCGCGGGCAATAAAGATGACATCCTCACCCGATTGTGCCAGCCTTGCTCCGTAATATCCGCCCACTGCTCCTGTTCCGTAAATGGCAATCCGCATGTTTTCCTCCTCAAAAGATGGTTTCGACTCGTTTGAAATGGATGGATCTGCGAGTTGGGTAAACGTTTGATATTCGGAATATATTACCTCGAAAAAATAAGTGGAATTATTCAGGATGGGGTCATCATCACTTATTATTTGCTGAGTAGTAAATGTATTTCCAAAATAAGTCGAATTTGTATCAATTGAGTTGATCCTGAACGTCAGCCCTGTTTCCCTTCCACGGACCGGGTATTTCCTGTTTTTGGGTTGTGATGACAGCCGCCCAACGGCAGGCAGTTGCCGGGTCAGTCTGCTGGCGCATTGCGAGGTAGGTCGAAAAACAGGTATCACCTCTGCCCGTTCTGCCTGCCAATGATCGAGGGTTGAAAGGGGCAAAATAATAATCTCCGTTGGCAAAAACCGTCACACCGGAGGATTGGGTGAGGACGATTTCGCGGGGTCCCATGGCATGCAGGGTTTTTACAGCGGACTGCAGGTCAGTTTTTCCGGTGATAAATTCCGCTTCCGCCAGATCGACCTTCAACCAGGTGACATATTTTAACCCTTCCGACATCTCCAACCAGGGTCGGAAAATCAAATCATTCCCCACCGGCACCCGCACAAAACCCTGAATGTCCATTCCAACCGGGGCGCGCAAGGAGAGCTGATGGAGAAGGGGGAGATCCACCTCGCCATAAAACAAGGGTGTAAGCTGGATGGCTCGGGTATTCAGGTCAGGAATATCATCCAGTGAATATTTACCGCCGAAGCCGATTGGAACACAGATCCGGCGCTCCATGTCATTGGAATTATAATAATTGGCAATCCCGGAAGTGCCATCAGCCGGGATGGGAAATAGATCGACACCTTCCTGGCGGAGCTCCTCCAGACGGGGAAAGTCGTCCGGGTGCAGGCGGGTGATCACGGCAACATTCAATCCCAATCGTTTGATGACCACACTGCCGTAATATACCCCGCCGCCTGAGGCGATTTCCTCCACTCCATCGACAATTAATTTGTCCTTGGCAAAATTGCCAATCATTACAATGTCGTAATCGATCATGCCCTGACCGCCGGCAGAACCTGGATGCAATCCTGGGCAAAGTTGGCAGTCACCTGTTCGCCTTCAGGGAACAGTTCCATCTCTGTGGGATCTGTTTCCAAAGCAGTGATTAATTCCCCGGCGATTTCCAGGTCATATTCGATGACATTGCCCAAGTAAACAGCCCGCCGGATGATGCCGGGATACAACCCCCCCGACTTTTTCACATCCACCATTTCAGGGCGGACAATCAATGTCACATCCTCATTTCGGGAAAAATCCCGGCGGATATTTTTCAAGTTCAATGTCTCACCCAGGCTGTTTACGGTGATCTGCCCATTTT
>ERZ1026805.450-NODE-450-length-27507-cov-9.556061_pt1 | contig 27507 bp, 20 predicted proteins | sample MGYA00520883_ERZ1026805 | MGnify/ENA primary metagenome ERZ1026805 (study PRJEB33270, sample SAMEA104284476) | anaerobic digester metagenome | biome: Anaerobic digester microbiome; feature: mesophilic sludge digester; material: Anaerobic digester biomass | place... | reverse complement strand
ATCGGGTAGTAAAGAGTATGGTTCATTTTCTCCCTGAGGTCGATAAGACGCCATATTTTCTGTGACCATATCACATCAGCTTCCCTAAGGTAGGGATAGTTGATCTTCTTGTTATCCGGCATTGATTTTTGGTAAATATCGCCAAATGACTGCGCACTGGCTATTGTGCCGATCGCGAGCGCGATAATTCCAAAAAAGACTTTCTTGTTCATTGTATCTGGATTTATTACTTAATCAATTTTCAATATTATCGGGTTCAGATCCATTGACCTTCCGTCGGGTGCCAGGCATTTGATATCCTTTATGAAAAGGTTCTTACCGCGTGCAAGCCTGTTGATAAGGTTTTTCTGTTCCGTCGTAAGTGATCCTGAATTGCTTTTTTCTTCAAAATCGCCGCGTGCATCAGTATAGAGGACCGTAAAGGCAGTGATCTTGTAAACAAGGTCAAATTCAAAGTCGGGCAGCGATGCGTAAACACCTGTCTGGGCAGCAGCAGTGTTTTTTGCAATTGTACCCGTGCTTTTACCTCCGAATACGGCAACCGGGGCAGGTACTGCCTTCACCCTGAATTCTATCGGCGCGAAGGTGTTTGTCTTGCCCGCGTCATCAGTAACGGAGACAACAACCTGAACGTTCTTGCCTACCGTGGTAGGGTTGACTGCCCAGTTGCCCCTGAAGTTTTCACCCTTTGAGTTTTTTACTTTCTGAGTGGTGACAGTTCCGTTCACCACTTTGATTTTTATCTTGCTCGGGTCGACACCCGGAACCGATACGTCGATCGGGTTGAGGATACCCTTGTACATTACGTTCATGGCAGTAGGGGAGACCACAACATTGGGTACTCCTACGTTGTATGATGAACTGAAGGGATAATCGATGGTGGTTCCCGAGGGGTTTTTCACAGAAATAACGCCACCCCACGATTTTGGTCCTACCGTGCTGGCACGAACCCTGTAGATTCCTCTTCCGGCATCGTCGACGGGAAGAGTTGTTCCGTTGACTGTAACAACCGGTGTCTGCGTGGAGTCGATGGCTGATATGAAGACTCTTGCCTCATAATCGCCGCCCTGGGTTACGTAATTGGTAACAGGAACTACTGTCGGAATGATCTTGTTGACCCTGAATTCACCTGCATCGATCTGTGAAAACAGATGGTTCAGAACCTCGGTCTCGGCATTCCTGACGTCAACCTGCATCTTGGAAAGAACAGTCTGAACAGCCACCAGAGGCAAAGTTTGGAAAGTCAGGTTCTCCCATTTGTTGGGCTGACCGTCGGGGTCGCGTCCGTCGTCGGTGTTGAGGCTGGTACGGAGGGTTTCTTCTGCCTGCGGATTCTTGCCGTCAAGCTTTGAAATAAGGAATTCCCTGTAATCGTTTATCAAGGCTTTCAGGTAAGAGGCCTTTCCGTTTTCATCATAGCCTATCAGTATCTGTGAGGGGACATTGTTTTCATCAATCTTCTGGACATTATCAATGAAAATATCCCTTCCGACCACAGCATCCGTTTCCGGACCTTCTGCCGTCATTATTATTTCGATCTTAAGATCCTGTATAAAGTCGAATATCTCGTCGGCACGGCTTTTTACCTCCATGGCTGCATCACGGTATTTCCCCGCTTTCGTGGGATTTTCGTTTGCTGCCCGGGAGAACTCGTCATAAATACGGCTGTTTTTCTTAGCGTAATTTACGAGTGTCGTGGTCAGACTCTTGTCAACTTTCTTGAATGCTTCCACGGCTTCCTTCGACACGTTAAGTGCAAGCATGGCGGTAAGAATCAGATACATCATACCGATCATCTTTTGCCGTGGTGATAGCCTCTCGTGAGCCATTTTCTAAGTTTGTTTAGTTTTGGATTAAAATGCCACGTTTATTTTACATTCATGGCTGCCAGCATATTGCCATATACATTGTTAAGTGCCGCGAGGTTTTCATTGAGTCTGTTCATCTGGTCACGATACTTTTTGGTATCGTCGGCCGATTCTGAAAGGTCTTTCACAAGCGACTGAAGACCTTTCTGGAGGTTTTCCGATTCCCTGAGATGTTCATCTACTCCCTTGCGCTGCAATTCATAAACTGCATTCAGGGCCGACAGGTTTTTGTTCAGCGATTCAAGCTGCTCCTGGTACGATTTGCCGCCCGATTCAATAACTGAATATGACTCGGCAAGCTTACTGTAATTTATGTTCGAGTCGCCAATTAGTTTGGCGGTTGTATGGTATGACTCGGCCAGTTTTCCAAGAGCTGAATCTGCTTCATGAATCGTGTTCATGTATTTCGATGAAGCAGCTGATATGTCGCCCATTACGTTTATGTTGGATGTAGCTTCGCTGAATTTCTTCATGCCGACTCCCAGTTTCTGGAACAGTTCGGGTGTGATGTCAGCACTTTCCAGCAACTGATCGAACTTTGAAAGGGCATAGGAACCGCTTCCGGCACCGCCGCCACCACCAGTCCATCCGCCGATTGCTCCGCCACCACCGCCAACGCTTCCACCGATAGCACCGCCGCCACCGCCAACGCTTCCGCCGACCGGTCCGGCATACCCGCCTGATACTGCCCTGGAGGGAGCAGAGGGCACATCCTCCTTGATACCGGCAAGCTCGGGATAAACCAGTGTCCAGTCGACCTCCTCATGAAGCGGCTCGAACGCTGAAAAGAAGAAGATTAATGCTTCTGTGAACAAACCGACAGTCAGCATTAAACCTGCACCATTCCAGTGCTGTATTTTAAATAATGCACCAATGATAACAACCGATGCGCCAATACCATACAGTTTGGCCATGAAGTTCTTGTATCCGCTTGACTGAACTATTTCTGCTAGGCTCATTTAACTGGTTATTTAAAGGTTATAAATATTTCTTATTAATTTTTCTCCTGGTTGTATGATCTCTTGTTAATTTACTCCTATGTAAGATCTTACATTGCGGAATCCGATATAGGATTTGGTTGAATCCTGATATTCGTAATCCCTTGAACTGGTCTGAAGAAAATAGGAGATGTCCTTCCAGGAACCGCCCCTTATAACTTTACGCTTGAGTACCGGCGGATCCTGAGGACGCGCATTGTACTCGTAGTTGGGATTCAGGTCGTGCTCGAAAATGTATGCAGAGGGATGGTATGCACCGAGAGTCCATTCCGCAACGTTTCCCGACATGTCGAACAGTCCGAACTCATTGGGTTCATAGGATCCGACTTTCGCGGTATACACGGTACCGTCGTCAATATAGTTCCCGCGGAGAGGTTTGAAGTTGGCAAGGAAACAGCCCTCATAGTTCCTGGTGTAGGGCCCGCCCCAGGGGTACATCGAGAGATCGAGACCTCCCCTTGCAGCATATTCCCATTCTGTCTCAAGCGGTAACCTGTAGGCCTGCACGTCGGGAATACCGTTTTTCCTCAGCGCCGTATTCATGTAATCGGTCCTCCACCTGCTGAATGCCTTGGCCTGCGACCATGATATGCCTACAACCGGATAATCGTCAAATGACGGGTGCCAGAAGTAAAGATCTGCCTGCGGATCGTTGAAGGAATAGGTGAAGTCCCTGATCCAGCAAAGCGTATCGGGATATATATTAATGGTATCATGCCTGATAAAGGATGAACGGTTTTTTACTTCGGTTATATTTCCGTTACGGTCGATAATCTGTCCGACATATTTCCAGGTGTTGTTTGCATAATCATTGACATATTTGGCTTTTGCCGCCTGCTGGTAATCAACCCAGAAATAGGTGTAGTTCAGCTTTCTGACGTCAATCTGCTTCTTGCCGTTAAACCTTTCCTCGGGAGGATAGTACATCTCTTCCAGGACGGCAGCCGTGGTCTCTTCCCTGGGGTCGATTTTCTCAGACCAGTTGATTACTGGCGGGTCAACCATATTACCGTCCCTGTCAACGACAAAATAATCGCGGTTGGGTACCTGAGCCTCTCCAAGCTTGGTCCTGAGAATGGAATCCCTTACATAATAAACAAACTGACGATACTTATTGTTGGTTATTTCTGTCTGGTCCATCCAGAAGGCCTCGACGGTAACGGTTTTTGAGATACTGTTCATCGCGAAAATCGCATCCTGATCGCTCGGGCCCATTGTAAAACTACCTGCGGGGATGAATGCCATTTCGAGAGGTTCAGGTTCAAAGAAATTCTTTCTTCCCGGAACTCCCGTCAGCTCACCATTATCCGACGACTTACATCCGCCCAACAATACCATAATTATCAGAGCCGGAAGGATTACCTTTTTCATCATATTATAATTTTGAATTTAATGGTATGATGGAACCCACATGGTAGAAATTTATAGCCATGCTTTTTTGCGTATCTGATACCTGTGGGTTTCATTATTCTAATAAAAATTTTGTTGCAAATAACTGTTTTATAATTTATAAGAACCTTATGCTTTTGTATCTCATCGGGCTCCTGCCCGTACTGATACTGAAACAATAATTCACCATAAACTCGTGCGATCCGTGTGTGTTTTTTCTGATATCCGAGATCGGGAAGTCGTAGGCGTATCCGAACCTGATACCATTAAACAATTCAATCCCAGCAATTCCCACCAGTGCATCGCCCGGTCTGTAAGAAACGCCACCCCATGCCTTTTTATTGTATCTTATAAGAGAAGTTGCAGAAAATTGTAATGTTTTTCCATCACTGATCGCGAAGACTGATGGCAGCAGTTCCAGAGAGGGATTTGGGAGCTGTAGTATGTATCCGGCTGTTGCGTAATAATGACGGCTGATGTAAGAAACTCCCTTAGTGAATTTTACATCCGGTTGGTTTATGTGAGTCACCGAAATTCCAGCGTAATATTTATCAGTAGTATAATAAACACCCAGGCCGGCATCGAAATTTACAGAACTTTCTTTTCCTTCAGGAATATTTGGATCGCCGGAGGGCGGAGTGAAGATATCCCCCGATGGAATCGACCATTCCGGGTCGAGAGTCATATTGAACATTCCGGCATTGATCCCTATACCGAGCTTGCCCATTCCAACATCGGCAATATAGGCATAGGATAGGGCTATACTTATGTCTTTGTCAAAACCAAGGGCATCGTTTTGGACCGTCAGTCCGATACCGCTCCTTATACCGAAAGGCGCCACCGGAGCACTTATGTTGAAGACCGTTGTAGAGGGAGCGCCTTCGAAGCCTAACCATTGCTGGCGGTTCAGCGCCGTTGCACATATCATACCGGAGCTACCTGCATAACCCGGATTGAAGCTCAGGGTGTGGAACATATAGTTGCTGGTTATGGGATCCTGCTGCGCATTACCGGGGGTTAAGGCAAGCAGAATGAACAGGAACAGAAGGGTAGACTTTTTCACCTTATTAATAATAGTAAGTGGATTAAGCTCATTAGTTGAGCTTATAAAGTAACATAAAAAAATTAAAAGTATGCAAACCCGTTTGGGTGCGGTCAAAACATTTAACATTCCTGATCAAGTGTATCCACAAAGAATATTCCAAATCTTCCTGAAAACGTGAAAGAAATGAAATTATTTGAGCGATCAGGATTTTAATCTGCCCGAAGCAAGAACCCATTTGTCAGGGATCTCATTCCTGTTGGCTTTCAGATAGTCGTCGTGTGAGCAGGAGATGTAGATATTCCTGTTGTTTTCGTCCTTTAGTTCGAGCCACCATCTTTCAGTCAGATTGCTCTTTACAAAGATCAGATCCTCCTCGAGATCAGTCAGCTTCAGGTGATACCTGGTAAACCTTCCGGTATTGCTGTTGCTCAGTGCCGGTGTCTCATACTGCTTCTGCGAAAAGCCCTCAAGGAAAAACCATAGTATCTGGCCGGCCAAACCGCTTGTCTGGTTCCTGTTGTCAAGACCGGGATTCACGTCAAAGAGCCCGAAGACCTTAAGATTATCGGAAATACCTGCATATCTCGCGAGAAGACAGATCTCCTCTCCGTAGAATCCGTTGGGTGATGGCATCGCTGTCCCGGGTGCATCCGACTGCCTTACAGCCGAAATATCAAATACGGCAGCATCGGAATCCCTGAAGAGAGGTTCCATGAGATATACCGCCTGCCTTACATCCCCTATCCTTACCATCTCCGAATGCCGCCTCGAAAACCTGTTCAGCACCTGCTGATCGTTAAGATAGGTCTGGTAACCTATATTTATATAGTGTCTGAAGCTGCTTTTGCTGCTGCCCATGATCTTGTTCAGATAACTTACCGAATCGAATACATCGGGATTGTTACTGTAATCGATGCGCGGATCGACGGCAAGAAGGGTGTAAGCAATCCCGAGCTGAGTGAAGGACCTGTCGATTGCCGTAACCAGGGCGCTGCTTCCTCCGATTATCACAGGGAAGACATTCTCGCTCAGCAGCGCCGTGAGAATATCAGTCAGACCTGCAATAGTATCATTAAACGAAGTCCCCGGTTTCATGTTTCCCAGGTCAGCAATCTTCGTTTTGCCCGGTATCCTTGCAAGACCGTATAGCTGCTGCCTGATAGTGTCGGGAGCTTCGGATGAACCGGGGTCTGCAGAATTGCGACCGTCGGGTACACCGATCAGGGCCAGCTTGAACTTGCTGAAATCACTTATTGTCATGTTCTCGGTGTGGATCACCGTGTTGTGCGGAAAACCGGCATTTCCGGCAAGCGTTTCCAGACCGTGCCTTTCAATGCTTACAGGATCAAAATAGTCTTTCAGGTTGATCATGGTTTGTTCGCGGCTAAGCCTTGTTTTTATCTGTCTTTTCAATGATAGCCATACATTCCTCTTTGGTCAGCTTTTCAGCATCGTCCCCCCTGGGAATCCTGTAATTCTTCTTATCCTTAGTGATGTAAGGCCCGTACCTTCCATTAAGGATCTGAATGTCTCCAAAATCCTTTATGATCTTCTTCCTGTCGCTTTCTTCTTTTTCGCGGATAAGCTCAACAGCCCTTTGGGCCGTTATGGTATAGGGATCATCAAGACCTTTTTTCAGTGAATAGAACTTGCCGTTGTACCTCACATAGGGCCCGAACTTTCCTACTCCAACCACCATTTCTTCTCCTTCATGCATTCCCAGCGAGCGCGGAAGCCGGAACAGGTTCAGGGCTTCTTCAAGAGTTATCGTCTCAAGGAGCTGGTTCCTGGCAAGACTTGCAAAACGCGGCTTTTTATCGCTTTCAGTATCACCTATCTGTGCCACAGGACCAAACCTTCCCATTTTCACTGATACCGGCTCTCCCGTCTCAGGATGGTTTCCCAGGAACCTCACCCCGCTCTTCTTTACCTTTTTTTCAAGGGCGTTCTCAATGGTTTTATGGAAGCTATTGTAGAATTTCTCCAGCATCCCGGTCAGTTTAAGCTTGCCCTCAGCTATCTTGTCAAACTGCTCCTCCACTTCGGCAGTGAAATTGTAATCGACGATCTCGGGGAAACTCTCAACAAGATAATCGTTCACCATCATTCCGATATCCTGGGGAAAGAGCTTTGACTTCTCTTTTCCTGCAATTTCTGTTTTGACTGATACCGAGGCTTTTCCCTTTGAAAGGGTGATAATCCTGATCTGCCGTTTCATACCGGGCCTGTCCTGGCGCATCACGTAACCCCTCTTCTGAATGGTTGAGATGGTGGGTGCATAGGTTGAAGGCCTTCCTATTCCCAGTTCCTCCAGCTTCTTTACAAGGCTTGCCTCCGTGTAGCGGGGAGGAGGCGTAGTGTATCTCTGTGTGGCGGTAATGGTTTCGTAGAAAAGAGGCATTCCGGCTTTTACCGGCGGGATGATTGCTTTTTCTTCTTCGCCGTGTTCACTGTCGGTCGACTCGGAGTAGACCTTAAGGAAACCGTCGAACTTCACAACTTCACCGGTAGCGGAAAACAACACCGGAGAGTTGTTCATTTCAATCGAGATGGTTGTTCTTTCAACTTCGGCATCGGCCATCTGCGAGGCAATGGTTCTTTTCCAGATAAGCTCATAGAGCCTCTTTTCGTTCTGGTTGCCGGATATTGTGGCTACATCGGGATATGCAGGCCTGATAGCTTCATGAGCCTCCTGGGCTCCCTTCGATTTCGTCCTGAACTGCCTGGTTTTTGAATATTTCTCACCGAATTCGGCAATAATTACTTCACGCGATTTTGCCAGCGCAAGCTTTGACAGGTTCGTGGAGTCGGTCCTCATGTATGTTATCTTTCCGGCTTCATATAGCTTCTGTGCCACTGTCATGGTTTGGGATACCGAGAAGCCCAGCTTCCTGTAGGCTTCCTGCTGCAGTGTCGAAGTGGTGAAGGGAGGAGCGGGGGAACGGGTCCCTGGCTTAACGGTTACAGATGATACCTTGTACTCAGAGGCCGCGCATAATTCAAGAAATTTCGCTGCTTCCTTCTCATCGGGGAATTTCTTTGCTGCTTCAGCTCTGATAAGATTGCTGTCACTCTTGTCTTTCTCGGTCATGAAAATACCGTTCACCCGGAATGAAGATTCACTTTTGAAGGCGATTATTTCCCTTTCCCTTTCGACAATAAGCCTTACCGCTACCGACTGGACCCTTCCGGCCGAGAGGGAGGGCTGTACCTTTTTCCAGAGAACCGGTGAAATCTCATATCCCACTATCCTGTCGAGGATACGCCTCGCCTGCTGGGAATGAACAAGATTCATGTCAACCTTGCGGGGATTCAGAATGGCATTGGTGATGGCATCCTTTGTAATCTCGTGGAACACTATTCTCCTGGTGGTTTCCAGGTCGAGGTCCAAAACACTGGCAAGATGCCATGCTATGGCTTCTCCCTCACGGTCCTCGTCGGAGGCAATCCAGATATTTTTAGATTGGGCTGCTGCCTTGCGGAGTTCAGCTACAACTTTTGTTTTTTCTTTAGGTATCTCATACTCGGGAGCAAAGTCATTTTCAATGTCTATACCGAGATTCTTCTTCTTAAGATCCCTGATATGGCCGAAACTTGAAACGACCCGAAAATCCTTCCCAAGGTATTTTTCAATGGTTTTTGCCTTTGCCGGCGACTCAACAATTACTAGGTTTTCGATCATGCAGGACTGATTTAGCTCTTCCAAAAATCTGGACAAAGTAAATCATTTAGGGTCCAAACTTCAAAATAAACGGTTAAGATTCTTTATTAATTACTATTTTTGGCCAAACTATTGATGCTAATGAAAGGTGAATCAACAAACAGGAAATACCTGATATGGTTTTGGTCAATCTTCGCGGTACCGTTCATTATAGTTATTATCCTGTTCGTTCTGATATCCCGGGGGAAGCTTGGTCCGATGCCTTCGTTCACCGAGCTTGAAAATCCCGAGTACAACCTGGCCGCCGAGGTCTACGCCGAAGACGGGGTGCTTCTGGGAAAAATAAGCATCGAAAACCGGACCTGGACCGATTACAAGGATCTTTCTCCATACGTCGTCAATGCACTTATTGCCACTGAGGACATAAGGTATTACAGGCATTCGGGAATTGATGTGAGGGGACTCGGGAGAGCCATTATCCGTACCATCCTCCTGGGGCAGAATACGGGAGGCGGCAGCACCATAACACAACAGCTTGCTAAAAACCTGTATCCCCGCGATACTGCCAGGGTTTCAAACTTCACCCGGAAGATAAGGCTCGGCTTATCCAAATTCAAGGAATGGCAGACTGCCGTGAAACTCGAACGCAGCTACACAAAGGAAGAGATCATTGCCATGTACCTTAATAAGTATGACTTCCTGTATCAGGCAATAGGAATAAGATCGGCGGCAAGAGTGTATTTCAACACCACCCCCGACTCGCTGAAAATAGAAGAAGCTGCCGTTCTTGTCGGAATGCTCAAGAATTCAAGCGCATACAACCCAAGAAGATTCCCTGAAAGGATGCTCGCGAGAAGGAATATAGTCATTTCCCAGATGGCCAAGTACGGATACCTTCACCCCCAGGTAGCCGATTCCATTAAACAGCTTCCGATAGAGCTTGACTTTAATCTGGAAGATCACAATACAGGCCTTGCCACATACTTTAGGGAATATCTCAGGAATATTATGAGAAGGCCCGAACCTGACAGGAACAGGTATGAGAGGGAATCCTCATACGAAGAGGCGCTGTGGGAATGGAACAACAACCCCCTTTACGGCTGGTGCAACAAGAACAAAAAACCCGACGGTACATTCTACGACATCTACAAGGACGGGCTGAAGATCTACACAACCATTAACTCACGGATGCAGCAGTATGCCGAAGAATCCGTTGCAGAACACCTTTCGAAGGATGTTCAGCCGGGCTTCCTTAAACGGGCAAAGAGTTTCAGGAACCCTCCGTATTCCAACGACATCACCAAAAAACAGGTTGAAGACCTGTTAATGAGATCCGTCAAGGACAGTGACAGATATATTATGATGAGGGCAAGGGGTGTCCCCGAAGATTCCATAATGCTTGCCTTCAACACGAAAGTTCCCATGAAGGTTTTTTCATGGAGGGGGGAGATCGATACCATCATGACGCCCTACGATTCCGTTCGCTATTACAAGTATTTCGTACGTTCCGCCTTCCTGGCCGAGGATCCTCATACCGGATATATAAAGGCCTATGTCGGGGGACCCGACTTCAGGTATTTCAAATGGGATGCGGTTACCCAGCAGAGGAAGCAGGTGGGAAGCACCATCAAGCCCTTCCTTTACACGGTCGCGATGCAGAACGGTTACACTCCCTGCGATGAGGTAGAGAATATCCCGCGGTCGTTCGATCTGCCCAGCGACTCGGTGCCATGGATCCCCAGAAGCTCAGGACCCAGGGACTACCATGGCAAAATGGTAACCCTTAAATGGGGACTGGCCCAGTCTGAGAACTATATCTCGGCCTGGCTCATGCAGATGTTCAGACCATCGGCCGTCGTGGACCTTATGAGAAGAATGGGTATCAGAAGTTTCATCGATCCTGTACCTTCAATATTCCTGGGGACCTCGGATATCAAACTAGAGGAAATGGTGGGCGCCTATTCAACCTACGCCAACAGGGGTGTTTATACGAGGCCGATGTACGTTACGCGGATCGAGGATAAGAATGGCAATGTTATTTCAAGGTTCTCGCAGCAGATAGAGGAGGTGCTGAGCGAGGAACAGGCTTACCTGATGCTCGACCTGCTTCAGGGAGTGGTGCAGATAGGATCGGGAAACCGGCTCAGGAGAGAACCATATCTTCTGCTGAATCAGATCGGGGGCAAAACTGGTACTACCCAGAACAATGCCAACGGGTGGTTCATGGGTGTCACTCCCAACCTGGTGGCCGGAGTCTGGAGCGGCTGGGAAGACCAGGCAATCCATTTTGAGACTCTCAGCGAAGGACAGGGTGCTGCCATGGCTCTTCCCGTGTTTGCTCTTTTCCTGAAGAAACTGTATGCTGACCCTCTTTTTGCCGATATGCAGTCGGATGAGTTCGAATGCCCTGCAAATTTCAGTATAGAACTCGACTGTGACAAGGCAAAGAGAGAAAGCTCACGAAGGGGAGGTTATATAAGAGAAAGATATTAATAATTTGATAATCAGCTGGTTTTAAGTCCAGAGCATGATCCTGACCGGCCGGTCGGAGCAGCAATGATCCGCTTCAGCTGAAAAGCGACCTTACAAGCTCTTCCACCTTGCCTACGCGCTTCACTTCTATATCAATTTCTTTCAGCGACAGATTCCTGTGGAAACGGGAGATGTAGATACGTCTGAATCCCATTTTTGAAGCTTCCCTGATCCTTTGTTCAATCCGTGATACAGGTCTTATCTCACCCGAAAGCCCTACCTCACCCGAACAGCAGATTTTCTTGTCAACAGCAATATCGAGGTTCGATGAAAGGACTGAGCTTATCACCGCCAGGTCGATAGCCGGATCATCCACTTTTATGCCTCCTGTGATATTCAGAAAAACATCTTTGACTCCCAGCCTGAAACCGGCTCTTTTTTCAAGAACAGCCAGCAGCATGTTGAGCCTGCGCAGGTCGAAGCCGGTCGAGCTTCTCTGCGGCGTTCCGTAAACTGCAGAGCTCACCAGGGCCTGGGTCTCGATGAGGAAGGGCCTGATGCCATCGATTGTGACGGCTATTGAAATGCCACTCAGCTGATCGTCATGCTGGTTGATGAACATTTCCGAGGGATTTGCCACTTCCCTCAGACCATCGCCGGCCATTTCGAATATGGCGAGTTCCGAAGTTGAGCCGAACCTGTTTTTCACCGACCTGAGCAGCCTGTAAATGTAATTGTTGTCACCCTCAAAGTAGAGAACGACATCCACAATGTGTTCAAGTACCTTGGGACCTGCAAGAGAGCCGTCCTTGGTGATGTGTCCTATAAGGAATACCGGTGTGCCGCTCATCTTGGAATACTTGAGAAGACTTGCCGAACACTCCCTTATCTGCGATACCGTACCGGCTGATGAGTCGAGTATCCCGGTATGAATGGTCTGGATCGAGTCGACAATTATCAGCTCCGGCTTCAGATTGTCGGCCTGTACAAGTATATTCTCCAGATCGGTTTCGCTGTAGATATAGCAGGCGGGATTGGTCTTTTTTATCCTTTTGGCCCTGAGGCTTATCTGTTCCTCGCTCTCTTCGCCCGAAACGTAAAGGACTTTACTGTCATTCATGGCCAGTGCAATCTGCAGGGCAAGAGTCGATTTTCCAACGCCGGGTTCACCTCCAAGTAGTATAAGCGATCCCGGAACCATTCCGCCTCCCAGCAGCCTGTCAAGTTCGCTGATGCCCGTGAGTTGCCTGTTCTGCTCATCCGACCTGACATTGATCAGCAACTCGGGCTTCTTTTTCTCTTTCCCGGCAAGAAAGGTTTTTCCAGGCGATGAGACAGGAGCAATAATCTCTTCATGGTAGCTGTTCCATTCCTTGCATGCAGGACATTTCCCAATCCATTTGGGAGATTCCGCCCCGCAATTCCGGCAAACGAATACTGTCTTCGGTTTAGCCATTGTTTATTTCTTTTGGTTTTTTTCGTGAAAGCATCCAGAAAGCCAGCCCTCCCAAAAGTAAACCCAGCAGAAGCTGCGATTCGTGAGTCAGTATTGCATAGGCCGAGGCATCTTCAATGCTGACTCCTTCAACAAAGGCTATCCCTCTTGAGACGAAATAATGGAAAGCACCCATGCCTCCCTGCACCGGTGCCGACATTGCAATGCTTCCTATGACAAGTATGAAGAGAGAGTTGCCGAAGGAAAGATATGAAGTGCTTTCGAGGCTGAAGACGACAACCCAGGTCATCATTGCATAACTGAACCAGATGAGTAAGGTGTGAAAAACGAATTCCCAGCCTCTTTTGAGCTTCAGGATAGTCTGGAATCCGTTGACAACCCCCCTGGCAATATTGAAGATCTTCGAAAAGAACCTGGTTTTGCGGAGTTTCTTCTTATACCTGAAAAGGAGGAAAAGCGAAAGAACTGATAAAAAGATGAGAATACCCCAGAGTACGGAGGCTGATCCAAACGCGGAAATCACCTTTTCCCTTAAGGGATTCATGACTGCCTCATTCAGATACTCCCTTATCTTACTTCCGCTTGTGAAAAACACGCCAAACGTGATCACGATTATCGATAATAAGTCGATGGTCCGCTCAAGTACAACCGTACCGATAAGCTGATCGACAGGTATGTTTTCCTTTTTGCCAAGAGTAACGCATCTTGTTATTTCTCCTATCCTTGGAAGAACCAGGTTTGCCAGGTAGCCCGTCATCATTGAATGGAATGTGTTCCAAAATCCCGGGTTGTGACCCAGGGGATTGATGAGTATAACCCATCTGCGGGCTCTGCTCAGGTAAGCAATGAGCCCGAAAAGAACCGACACTATCAGCCATTCGTAACTGGCACCTATAAGGCTCTCCCTGAGCGACTCAAAATCGACGGTCCTGAAAGCAATCCAAAGAAGAAGGATGCCTGCGGCCAGAAATGCAATAACCTTGGCGGCCTGTATTAATGATTTTCTCAAACTCAGATCAGTTTATTCGTATTTATGTCTTTTTTAATTTAACAAGTATTTTTATGCAAACCTAAAAGAAATTAAAGAACATGTTACACAGGCATTAAAGAAAAATTTTAGGGCATTATTGCTGGAAAGCATATGCAATGCATTGATTATATTGTCATTTTTTATTATTATCTTTGCAACTTGTTAAGAAATAGCATATCCAGGAGGGTAAATGGAAAGTAAAAAAGTATTATTTATTTCGCAGGAGATTACACCATATTTAGCCGAAAACAGATTATCCAAGATCGGAAGGTATCTTCCACAGGGGGTTCAGGAAAGGGGAAAAGAGATCAGGACCTTCATGCCGAGGTACGGATGTATTAACGAGAGAAGGAACCAACTGCATGAAGTGATCCGACTTTCGGGGATGAATCTCATCATAGACGATACCGATCGTCCTCTCATTATAAAGGTTGCATCAATACAATCAGCAAGGATGCAGGTCTACTTTATTGACAATGATGATTATTTCCAGAGAAAGTTTACGGTGTGCGATGCCTCAGGCAAGGAATTCGAAGATAATGATGAACGCGCCCTGTTCTTTGCCCGCGGGGTTATTGAGACAGTTAAAAAACTAAGATGGGCCCCCGACCTGGTTCATTGCCACGGCTGGATGAGCGCACTGGTGCCTGTTTACCTCAGGAGCATATACCACGATGACCCGCTGTTCAATAATTACAAGATTATCTACTCGGTTTACAATAACGATTTTAAAACCCCCTTCAGAGCCAGCTTTGCCGATAAGCTAAGGTTCGACGGGATAGACGGGGAAAGCCTTAAGCTGCTCAAAACCCCTGACTTTCTGAACGTGTCAAAACTGGCAATAAAACACTCGGATGCCGTTATCATCGGCAGTGATAAGATAAATCCGGAACTGGAAAAGCACATAAATAACACAGGCAAACCGGTTCTGCCCGTCCAGGATGAAGAAGGATACATCGATGCATACAATGATTTCTACGATATGCTACTATCCTGATCATCTCTGGGATCTTCCCTTTTTTTGCAATATTTTCCTGATTTCCTTCGTTTTTTCAGCTAAGGGGAACGAATAGCGTTTCTTGTTTTAATAATCGGTTCCAGGCTATATGTACGGAACAGTTGCCTGGATCAAACAGAAAAAATCCCTCTTATGAAGTCCGCGATAAAACACAGGACACTGACAAAGGAAGAAATCAACAGCCTCACACACAACGGATGCAGCTGTGATGACTGGTCGGGGGTACAGGTCGCAGAGGGTTTCGATCCTTCGAGATATGTCAACGTAACCTTCTCAGGCACCGTGAAGCTTGGAAGGCTGAACGGGACACATACCGACGAATCGGGGGTGTTGATCAGATCGGGGATATCAAATGCCCATATCCATAACTGCACCATCGGATCGAATGTGGTGATCTGCAACGTAGGTGAATACATAGCCAACTACCATATAGGCGACAATGTTGTTATCAGGAACTGCAGCAAGATACACACTGAAGGAATGTCGACCTTCGGCAACGGTACCAGTGTGGCAGTGCTGAATGAAACCGGTGGGAGAGCCGTCAGGATCTGGGATAAGCTCTCGGCACACGAAGCTTATATTATAGCGCTATACCGGCACAGGTGCAAGGCAATCCTGAATATGGAAAAAATGGTCAGCGACTATTCCGAATCTATCAGGTCGAACATGGGTAGCATCGGCGATGGCTCGAAAATAGTAAGCTGCCGTAATATCAGGAATGTCAGAATCGGTCCTCATACCAGGATCGACGGGGCAATTAACCTCTATGAGGGTTCAATAAACAGTTGTGCTGAAGATCCTGTCTTTATCGGTCCCGGAGTGATCATGGAATATTTTATAGTCTGTTCCGGTTCCATTGTTACCGAATCGACCCTTATCGACAAGTGTTTCATTGGTCAGGGCTGCGTTCTCGCGAAGCACTATTCAGCTGAAAACTCCCTGTTTTTTGCCAATTGTGGAGGATATCACGGGGAAGCCTGTTCTATATTTGCAGGGCCATACACGGTTACTCACCATAAATCGACCCTTCTCATTGCCGGTATCTTTTCGTTCATGAATGCAGGAAGCGGCTCGAACCAGAGCAACCACATGTACAAGCTCGGGCCGATACATCAGGGCATAATGGAAAGAGGTTCCAAGACAACAAGCGATTCGTATGTGCTGTGGCCCGCGCGGATTGGTCCCTACACCCTAATAATGGGACGTCACGTCAAGAATATGGATACCTCATCCCTTCCCTTCTCGTACCTTATTGAGAACAATGATGAAAGCATTCTTGTTCCGGGTATAAACCTGCGGAGCGTGGGAACCATAAGGGATGCTCAGAAGTGGCCCTTGCGCGACCGGCGAAAAGACCCCGAGAAACTCGATCAGGTGAACTTCAACCTTCTCAGCCCCTATACTATAAGAAAGATGTTCGAAGGGAGAGAGCTGCTGAAAAAACTCAAATCGGTATCAGGTCCTGTTTCAGGCTCCTATTCATACAATAACATGAAAATCAATGGTGCTTGCCTGGAAAAGGGAATTCAGATATACCAGACCGGAATAGATAAATTCCTGGGAAACTCACTCATAAAACGCCTCGAGCATACTGAATTCAAATCGAACAGTGAGCTTCAACAAAGGTTAAAGCCCGATCAGTCAATGGGTAAGGGCGAGTGGGTCGACCTCGCGGGACTGATAGCTCCTGTCAGGGCTGTCGACAAGCTCCTGGACGATATTGAAAAAGGTGAGGTAAGCACTGTTGAGGGAGTGGCCGAGGCGTTCAGGAAGATGCACCAGTCATATTACAAGTGGGAGTGGACCTGGGCCTGCGAAAGGATTGAGCAGGAGGAAGGCAAGAAGGTGAAGGATTTCACGGCTGCCGATGTCATTAAGATAACCGAACGCTGGAAAAAGAGCGTTATCGATCTCGATAAGCTGCTTTATGAGGACGCCAGGAAAGAATTCACACTGTCGTCGATGACCGGATTCGGGATTGACGGCGGCGAGGAGGTTAAGAAACTCGACTTTGAACAAGTGAGGGGTGCTTTCGAGTCGAACAGCGTAGTCTCTGCAATCCAGGATCATATAGAGCAGAAAAACGCCCTGGGAAATGAACTGATAGAAAGGATTTCAAGAATCAGCAGCTGACGGCTATCTGCCGGAATACATCTTCTCGTAATACTTCTCATAGTCTCCCGATATTACTCCCGCGAGCCACTTGTCGTTGGAGAGATACCAGTCAACGGTCTTTTCAAGACCTTCCGCAAAATCCGGAATGGGCTTCCATCCGAGTTCCGAACGCAGTCTGGAGCAATCAATGGCATATCTCAGATCATGTCCGGGACGATCCTTCACAAAGGTGATAAGCTTTTCGGAAGCGCCTGAGGGCCTTCCAAGCTTTCTGTCGAGAATGCTGCAAAGAAGCAAGATCAGGTCAATATTCTTCCATTCATTGTTACCCCCGATGTTGTAGGTCGTACCTTCTTTTCCCCCGTGAAATATAAGGTCGATGGCCGCGGCATGGTCCTCAACATAAAGCCAGTCGCGGACATTCTCGCCCCTGCCATAAACAGGAATAGGCCTGTTGTTTCTTATGTTGTTGATTACAAGCGGAATCAGCTTCTCGGGGAACTGGTTCGGCCCGTAGTTGTTCGAACAGTTTGAGATTATCACCGGCAGGCCGAAGGTGTGGCCGTAGGCTCTTACCATGTGGTCGGAAGCGGCTTTTGACGCGGAATACGGACTTTTGGGATCATAGGGAGAATCTTCGGTGAAGAGTCCTTCATCGCCAAGCGAGCCGTAAACCTCGTCGGTCGATATATGGTAGAATAGTTTTCCCGCGGGCCTGTCCTTCCATGTGGCAAGAGCTGCATTGAGAAGGTTGACCGTACCGACAATGTTCGTGAAAACAAAATCGTCGGGTGAGCTTATTGACCTGTCGACATGCGATTCGGCGGCAAGATGGATGACAGCGTCAAAGTCGTATTTCCTGAAAAGCTCCGTAACCCGTGGCTTGTTCACTATGTCGGCCCTTTCGAAGGCATAATTCGGGTAATTCTCGATGTCGGTCAGGTTCTCGAGGTTTCCTGCATAGGTCAGTTTGTCGGCATTGACAATCCTGTAGCCGGGATATCCCCTTACAAAACGCCTAACGACATGAGAACCGATAAAACCGGCTCCTCCGGTGATAAGAAGTGTTTTTGAAGTACCCATTTTATTACTGTTTCCTGATGTATTTTTCCCATTCCCAGGCTGTAAGCATGGCTTCATCGAGTGTGCTTACGGTTCTCCATCCCAGTTCTTTGTTGGCATATGAAGGATCAGCCCAGATTTGCTCAATATCGCCCTCCCTCCGGTCTGTGATCCGGTAGTTGAGGCTTACACCCGAAACCCGTTCGAAAGACCTTATGGCTTCAAGTACCGAGACACCTTTCCCGGTGCCAAGGTTGAATACCTCATAGGATGCCTTGTTTTTTCCTTCAAGAAGCCTTTTTACTGCTGTTACATGCGCCTTCGCAAGATCGACCACGTGGAGGTAATCCCTGATACAGGAACCATCGGGGGTGTTGTAGTCATTGCCGAATACCTTGAGTTCCTTTCGGAGTCCGTAGGCCGTCTGTGTTATAAACGGAACAAGATTTTCAGGGACACCCCTGGGCAGTTCGCCAATCAGTGCCGAAGGATGAGCTCCAATGGGATTGAAATACCTCAGCGATATGGCATTTATTCCCTCGCCAACCGACATGGTGTCGCGGATGATCTCTTCGCCAATCTGCTTTGTGTTCCCGTAGGGCGACATTGCAGGCTTTACCGGAGCATCCTCTGAAACGGGAAGCTTGTCGGGCTGACCGTAAACAGTGCAGGACGATGAGAAAACGAAATGGGGAATGCCCCGCTTTTTCATGGCATCAAGAAGATTCATGAGCGATACCAGGTTGTTGCGGTAATATTCGAGAGGCTTGTGAACTGATTCTCCTACAGCCTTGTACGCGGCAAAGTGAATAATGCCTGATATATCCCCATGCTCATCAAGGAAGGCATCAAGCTTTTCACGGTCGCAGAGATCAAACACCGAAAGCGCCGGTTTTTTTCCGGTAATGGAAGCAATACGGTCGATAACCACTGCCTCTGAATTGTACAGATTGTCGGCGATGACAACATCAAATCCTTCCTCCATAAGTTCCACCGCCGTGTGGGAGCCTATATATCCCGTTCCTCCTGTTACAAGTATTTTATTCTTTCTCATGATCTATTTTGAATGTTTTTTCTTGTCTGTAATGCTTAGCATCGGGTGATAGTCGCCGACAAGTCCCACGGGATTGGAATTCCTTATGGTGAAGGCTGTTATCACCGATTGCCTTGCATCGTTGAGTCCAAAGCCCCTTCCTGCCAGTATTTCCTGGTACGATATTGTGTGAAGCTCCCCGAAACCGTCACTGAACTCCACCTCCTCACCTTCTACAAAAATTGACCTGTAAGTTCTCTTGCCGGCTTCCCTTGCTGCCTGAGGCAGGTCGGCGGCATCAAGGCTGAGGAACCACCTGACCCTCGCGTTTTCCAGCTCCAGGTAACCGGCGGCTTTGTTGGGCTGCGACAAATGAACTATGTTCTTGGTGGTATCTCCGAAGATCCATCCGAGCATATCGAAGAAATGAATGCCTATATTGGTGGCTACACCACCCGATTTCTGAATATCACCTTTCCAGGAAATGTAATACCAGTTTCCCCTGCTTGTAATATAGGTGAGGTCGATATCATACATCTTGTTTTTTGGGCCTTTGCTTATCTTTTCCCTGAGAGCCCTGATGGCGGGATGAAGACGTAGCTGAAGTATGGTGTATGTCTTCCTGCCGGTTTCATTCTCAATTTCCTGAAGTGCATCCACGTTCCAGGGATTCAGCACTATGGGTTTCTCGCAGATGGCATCAGCCTGCTGCCTAAGTGCAAACCTTATGTGTGAATCGTGAAGATAGTTCGGGGAACAGATGCTGACATAATCAATCTTGGTACCGAGCCTTTTAAGTTTGTCGAAATGCCTGTCAAACCTTTCAAACTCAACAAAAAAGTCGCTTTGGGGAAAATACCCGTCAAGCAAACCGACACAGTCAAACTTGTCGAGGCTCGCCAGAAGATTGTTGCCTGTATCCTTGATTGCTTTCAGGTGACGTACGGCAATATACCCTGCTATGCCTATCAGACCGAAATTTTTTGGGGTTGATTCCATAATATCTTTATTTGCAATAAATTATAATGACTGTCTGCAACGATGTATAAAATTATCAATTATATCATACTGTTATTTTATTAACAATACCATCCTTTAACGAATATTTTTCACCGCTTTCGGGACAGACTGCAAAACCTCCGGCATCGAAATTCAGCTTGTGGCCGTATTCGCTCATCCATCCTGTATGACGCGCGGGATTCCCCACAACCAGGGAATAGGGTTTTACATCTTTGGTTACCACGGCTCCGGCCCCGATGAAAGCAAATCTGCCTATTTTGTGGCCGCAGACAATGGTCGCGTTTGCCCCTATGGTGGCTCCCTTCTCCACCAGGGTCTCTTCGTATTTATCTCTCCTGTTTACTGCACTCCTGGGATTCACAACGTTGGTAAAGACCATCGAAGGTCCGAGAAAAACGTCATCTTCACAAATAACACCCGTGTAGACCGATACATTATTTTGAACCTTAACGTTGTTTCCCAGCTTTACCCCGGGCGATATTACCACGTTCTGCCCGATATTGCAGTTCTTACCGATTACCGAACCTGTCATGATATGGCTGAAGTGCCATATTTTCGTTCCCTTTCCGATATTGACGCCATCATCAATGACAGCTGTTTCGTGGGCGAAATATTCCTTTTCCATTATTTCTGCTTTTCAAAGAATTCAAGTACGGTATCTGTGATGTACTTCAGCTGATCATGTTCCATCTCGGTGTGAACAGGAAGCGAAAGGACTTCCCTGCACAGTCTTGTTGTCACGGGAAAATCGTTTTCCCCGTAACCGAGATAGCTGTAGGCTTTCTGCATGTGAAGAGGCCCCGGATAATAAACCATTGAAGGAATATTGTGTTCCTGAAGGTATTTCTTCAGCTCATCCCTCAGTCCGTTTCTGACTTTAATGGTATACTGATGAAAGATATGAGTAGAATTATCCTCTCTTTCAGGGATCTCTATCTGACTGCATCCCGAAAATGCGCTGTCGTAAAAGGCGGCCACATCCTGGCGTGCCCTGTTGAAGCTGTCGAGATGTTTCAGCTTGACTCTCAGTATTTCAGCCTGTAATGTGTCGAGCCTTGAATTGACACCGATGTCGTTGTAATGATATTTCACTTTCATGCCGTGGTTGGCAATGCTCCTTATTTTGGAAGCGAGTTCGTCGTCGTCGGTAAATACGGCTCCACCATCGCCATAGCATCCCAGATTCTTCGAGGGAAAAAATGATGTTGTCCCCGCGGTTCCTATTGTCCCGGCTTTCTTTCTTGTTCCGTCGAGAAAGATATAATCGGCTCCGGCAGCCTGAGCAGCATCCTCGATAACAAACAGTTTGTTATCAGCTGCAAGTTTCATGATCTCATCCATACGGGCGCACTGGCCGAACAGATGAACCGGGATTATCGCCCTGGTTTTCCCGGTAATAGCCCTGGCTATCCCTTCAACAGAGATATTGAAAGTTCCGGGATCGGGCTCGACAATCACAGGTTTCATTCCCAGAAGAGCCACGGTCTCAAGCGTTGCTATAAAGGTGAAATTGGTAGTTATCACCTCATCCCCCGGCTTCAGACCCAGCGACATCATTGTTATCTGAAGGGCATCGGTGCCATTGCCGCATGAAACGACATTTCTCACACCAAGGTATTCCCGGAGCTCTCCCTCAAAAAGCTTTACCCCCGGTCCTCTTATAAACGATGACGCGTTGATTACCGAAAAGATTGCATTGTCAATATCCGGCTTCAGACGCTCATACTGGGTCTTCAGGTCAACCATCTGGATCTCTCTCATGCGAATAGAATATATTAGCTTACGAAGATAATGTTTTTCGCCTGAAATATCCCCTGATGAGACCTGTCTGTTCGTGAAATGACTTACTGACAGATTGATAAAAACGTGTTCTTAAAATGTTGATAAGATGCAGGTGTTTTTTTAGGGAAAGCCTCCCTGAAGGCTTTATTTTGTGCGCAGTTTAAGAGACCTTGTTTTGGATATTAAAGCTTTCATAAGGGAATTGCTGTTCAGCCACGATTGTGTCATTGTTCCGGGCTTTGGAGGATTCATTGGAAATTTTACACCTGCCCGGCTCGACAATAAGACAGGTCTCTACTATCCCCCTCTTAAGCAAATCTCCTTCAACAGAAACCTGAACCATAACGACGGATTGCTTATCGGCAGGATTTCAATGGCAACAGGGCTCAACTATGCTGACTCGCGCCGTCTGGTCGAGGAATTTTCCAATGACATCATGGAAAAGCTTTCATCGGGCCGCCAGGTAGTGTTTGACCATATAGGCACATTCGTGAACAACCATGAGAACAATGTGGAGTTTGAACCTGAAGCCGGCATCAATTATCATACGGGTTCTTTCGGGCTCGAGCCCTTCCACTGGAATCCGCCCAGGGAATACGATGTAAGGAAGAGGGTAACCGGACGTTTTTCCAGGGAAACAATAAAGCAGAACTCCGCGCGAAGGAATCTCTGGAGAGCGGCGGTGCTTATTCCCGTCCTGGCCCTCCTGATCGCGGTTCCTTTCAGGTCAGAGCTCATGCGTCAGGGCGTTGAGACTACATCACTCAACCCGCTGGTTACGGCTGAGTTTGAAAATAACAGGATGGCCATAGAAAAGGAGATCAAGGCAGAACCGGCAGCAGAAATTTATCAGGCTGACGCAGCTTTACCGGAACCTGCAGCTGAATCGTCCGCTGTAGATGAAGCTGGAACGGTGCCGGTAAGCGGGATCAGATATTCAGTAATAACCGGGAGCTTTAAATCGGAAGAAAATGCCCTTACGCATATAAAAGAACTGAAGGCCGACGGTTATGAACCGGAAATGCAACTGGCACCAAACGGTTTCTTCAGAGTGAAGGCCATGATCTGCTCAAGCAAGGAACAGGCAGTGCGGACCCGCGACAGCATATCCGGGAAATTCCCCGGAGCCTGGGTATCCACGGGCAGATAGATTATTTTATGGTGCTTCCGTTGCTTACTGGAGATTCCGGGCTAACCATAACAAGCTTTCCATCCTTATCTTCAGCCATCAGTATCATCCCTTTCGACTCTATTCCCTTGATCTTCCTCGGCTCAAGGTTTGCAACTATCGATATCTGCCTGCCTACAATGTCAGCAGGATTATAATACTCGGCGATACCTGACACTATTGTTCTGATATCGAGACCTGTATCAATCTTTAACTTCAGAAGCCTGGTCGTCTTCGGAACTTTTTCGGCTTCCAGGATGGTTGCCGTCCTTATGTCGATCCTGGTGAAATCGTCGAACGATACAGTATCTTTCGCGGGAGCCGCCTGAACTGCCGCGGCTTCATTGGCCTTCCTGGATGACATAAGCTTGTTTATCTGCTTTTCAATATCTGCGTCTTCAATCTTTTCGAACAGAAGTCCGGGTTTCCCTATACGGTGACCTGCCAGGAGCAGATCGTCCCTTCCCGCATCGCTCCATGGTCTCAGTTCCATCCTGATCCATTTCCTCAGGGTTTCCATCGAGAACGGAAGGAAAGGCTGAAGCACTATTGTCAGGTTGGCAGTGATCTGCATAGAGATGTTCATTATTGTCCTGACACGATCGGGATCGGTCTTCACAAGCTTCCAGGGCTCCGAATCGGCAAGATACTTGTTGCCCAGCCGTGCCAGATTCATTGCTTCCCTGAGTGCTTCCCTGAAACGGTACGATTCAAGACTCTCTTCCACATTCGTCTTTAGCCTTGATATTTCATCCAATACTGACCTGTCAAATTCCGTGGTTTCATTCCTTTCCGGAACAAATCCGTCGTAATACTTACCGGTAAGGACAAGAGCGCGGTTCACAAAATTTCCCAGTATTGCAACCAGTTCATTATTGTTGCGTGCCTGGAAATCCTTCCATGTGAAATCGTTGTCTTTGGTTTCCGGCGCATTGGAGCAAAGTGAGTACCGGAGTACATCCTGCTTGCCCGGGAAATCCTCGAGGTATTCGTGAAGCCATACTGCCCAGTTCCTCGAGGTTGAGATCTTGTCGTTCTCGAGATTGAGGAACTCGTTTGCCGGAACGTTGTCGGGAAGAATATAGGATCCCTCGGCCCTGAGCATGGAGGGGAAAATTATGCAGTGAAAAACTATATTGTCCTTTCCGATAAAGTGAACCATCTTCGTTTCAGGATCCTTCCAGTATTTCTCCCAGTCGGGAGTCAGCTCCCTGGTGGCGGAAATATAGCCGATGGGAGCATCAAACCAGACATAGAGTACCTTGCCTTCTGCACCTTCAACGGGAACGGGAACTCCCCAGTCAAGGTCGCGGCTTACGGCTCTTGGCTGAAGCCCCTGATCGATCCACGACTTGCACTGACCGTAGACATTGGTCTTCCATTCCTTGTGATCCTCAAGTATCCATTGGCGGAGCCATCCTTCATACTTGTCGAGAGGAAGGTACCAGTGAAGGGTTTCCCTCATAACAGGCTCACTCCCGCTGATTGTGGAACGGGGATTGATAAGATCATTCGGACTGAGTGAGTTACCGCATTTCTCGCACTGGTCGCCATAGGCATTTTCATTTCCACAGTGAGGGCAGGTGCCGATTATATACCGGTCGGCAAGAAAACAGCCGGCCTCTTCATCATAATATTGTTCGCTTGTTTTTTCAATGAATTCTCCCTTTTTGTACAAAGTCAAAAAGAAGTCGGATGCTGTTTCATAATGTATCTTGTTGGAGGTTCGCGAATAAATATCAAAGGCGATACCGAAATCCTCAAATGCCTTTTTGTTGATGGCATGATAACGGTCGACCACTTCCTGTGGTGTGATACCTTCATTTCTTGCCTTGAGGGTTATGGGAACACCGTGTTCGTCCGATCCGCAGATCGATATAACGTCAACACCCTTAAGTCTCAGATATCTTGTATAAATGTCGGAAGGTACGTAGACTCCGGCAAGGTGGCCGATATGCAGCGGCCCGTTGGCGTATGGCAGAGCCGAGGTAATAAGGTATCTCTTGTAATTCTTCATCTTCAAAAATGGTCTTTTTTTAAAAATCACAAAGATAATGTTTATTCAGCCGGTTGTAATGATTGACGATATGGATTATTTTTACGGGATATAAGCTTTCGGATGTCAAAGAAAAAAATACAGCCGCCGTTTCTGAAGAAAGGCGATGAAGTGGCAATAGTTTCCCCGTCCTGGGCAATCAGCGAAGACAGAATCAATCAGGCAGTTGTTTTCCTTGAGGAGTGGGGATTGAAAGTCAGGACAGGAAAAAATCTTCTGAAGAAATGCGGTCCCTTTGCCGGGACCGACGATGAGAGGATCTCCGATCTCAATGATATGACAGGAAACAGCAGGATAAAGGCTGTTTTCTGTTCCAGGGGCGGGTACGGGCTTTCAAGGATAATTGACAGGATCGATTTCGCTCCCCTGAAAAGCCATCCGAAATGGTACGCGGGCTTCAGCGATATTACCGTGCTTCACATGTGGCTTAACCAGGTTTGCGGCATCATGTCGGTACACGGCGAAATGCCTCTTCATTTCATGGATCCGGATAAGACAAGTGCTTCATTTGAAACCCTTCGGGATGCCCTTGGCGGCAACTTTAAAGCGCTTTCGTGGGAAGGGAAATTTATCCGGCCGGCCAGGGTGAGGGGTGAAGTGACAGGGGGAAACCTGACGCTTTTGTTCAGCCTTGCCGGTACCCAGGCAATGCCTGATACAAGAGGTAAAATACTGTTTATCGAGGATGTGGGAGAGTATTTTTACCACATCGACAGGATGATGATATCGCTCAGGCTGGCAGGGAAGCTCGAAGGACTGGCTGCCCTTCTTGTTGGCGGTTTGTCGAAGATGCGCCATACTTCGGTCAGATGGGGCAAAAGCGCTGAGACGACCATAGCCGAAGCTGTCAGGGATTATGACTATCCTGTATTCTTTGGTTTTCCCGCGGGCCATGTAAAGGACAACAGGGCTTTCTACCTGGGACGGCGTGCCACAATCATTCCCGGCGGAGGCAGCGCAACGCTTTCTTACGAGTGATTGTCAGAAAGCTGATATAAGGAGATCGAGGTCCTTCGATATTGCCCCGAACTTCTGCCCGAGTGTCTCGTTGGTCAGGATTCCGTTGAAGAGATAAACCCCGTTTCGCATCCCCCTGTCGTTTTTTAGAAGCTGGGTGATGCCTCCGGCTTCAGCTATCTCCTTTAAAAGCGGATTGAAGATGTTGCTAAGGGCAATTGAAGCTGTACGGGCGACTCTCGACGGCAGGTTCCAGGCAGAGAAATGCACAACACCGTGTTTTTCATACACCGGGTCCCGGAGAGCCCTGCATTCGGTGGTTTCAATGCATCCGCCCCTGTCGATGCTGAGGTCGATTATCACCGAGCCTTTCTTCATGGTTTTGACCATATCTTCGGTGATGTAATACCAGGGACGCAGATCTTCGAGTTCAATGGCGCCTATAAGAACATCAGCCGACTTAATCGCCTTTTTCAGTACCTGGGGATGAAATACGGATGTCTGCAAGCGCTGGTTTATCAGATTCTGAAAACGCCTCAGGTTGTGAAGCGACTGATCGAATATCTTTACCTGCGACCCCAGTCCCAGGGCTGCCCTCGCGGCGTATTCCCCGGCAGTGTTGGCTCCGATTATAACCACGTCGGTCGGAGTGACACCCGTGATCCCGCCGAGCAGCACACCTTTGCCGCCATGATGATTGCTCAGGTAATCGGAAGCTATCAGCACAGAGGTCACTCCGCTTATCTCGCTCATAGATTCCATAACCGGCATAACTCCGTTGCTGTCCTTTATCTTTTCAAGCGCGATTGCAGTGACCTTTTTCCTTATGAGCTTGGCTAGAGTCTCCTCGTTCAGCTGAAGTACATTCAGGAACGACATAACTATCTGGTTGCCCTTGAGGTAGTCAGCTTCCTGGTTGGTGAAGGGAGCTACTTTTATTACTGCGTCGGCACTGAAAACCCTTGCAGGCGATTCCGTTATCATCGCCCCGTTTTCGCTGTAATCCTTGTCAGAATAATTTGCACCTGCACCGGCTCCCTTTTGCAAGATTACTTCATTCCCGCTTTCAACCAGCTGGTAGACCGCTTCAGGTGTCAGAGCCACCCTTTTCTCATCGTTTTTCTTGTCGTTGGGGATCCCTATCGAGATCTTTTTGTGCCTGATAGCCGTATCGAGCTGTTCTTCCTGTGGAAGCAGTGAGACATTGCTGAAACCATGACTGCCGTTTTTTGCCTTCTCGTTCATTTGGCGCTAGTGTTATTTCTTCAAATATAAGAAAATGCCTGATCAGGACAAGGATTACAAAATATCGACGATCCTTTGTTCTTTGTCGCCCACCGTGATCCTGACATTCAGAACCAGGGGAGGAAGAAAGGC
>ERZ1026805.434-NODE-434-length-28148-cov-11.279607_pt1 | contig 28148 bp, 22 predicted proteins | sample MGYA00520883_ERZ1026805 | MGnify/ENA primary metagenome ERZ1026805 (study PRJEB33270, sample SAMEA104284476) | anaerobic digester metagenome | biome: Anaerobic digester microbiome; feature: mesophilic sludge digester; material: Anaerobic digester biomass | place... | reverse complement strand
AGGCGGCCTGCTCGGAGGCGCCCTCGGCCAGCGACTGGCTCGCCGAGGAAACCTGGCTGGAGACGGAGACAAACCGCTCCGAGGAGTCCGTAAGGCCCTGGATGACCTGCTGCACGGGCCGCGTGATCGAGCGGGCGATGAAGACACCGGCGCCCACCATGACGAGCCCGACCATGGTGACGACGGCCAGGAGGGCGAGCATGGCGTTTTTCAGCGTGCCGTAGAGAGAGGCGCGGTCCTTGCCGATGAAGAACATGCCGGCCACCTTGCCCGTGTGATCCCTCACGGGCCAGTAGGCCGTGTCGTAATCCTTGCCCAGGATTTGGTTGACGTCGAGAAACTGCTGGCCTTTGGCGAGGACCGCATCGAGCACCCTCGGGTTGTCCATCTTCGTTCCCAGGGCACGCTGGCCGTCCTTCATGATCGTGGTGGTCACGCGCGTATCGCCCTGGAATATGGTGCACTCCGTGCCGAAGTCTTTCTTGATGCCCTCGACGAAGGCATGGTCCGCCGAGGTGATGTCCGTTCCCGTCGTGACGGAGCCGACGATCTGGCCGTCGAGCTTGACGGGGGCCCCGGCACGCATGGAGAACTTCACCACCGTCCCCTCCTCGATCCCGGTGGAGACCTCCCCGGCGAGGGCCTTCCGCACGTTGGACTGCGAGAGGATGCTGTCGCCGGCTTTTTCGGAGTGGCCCCGGCCCACGACCTTGCCCTCCTTGTCGACGATGGTGACGAGGCTGATCCGGCTGTCCCGGATCACCTCCTTTCCCAGGCTCTGGACGAAGGCCGTCTCCCCGCGCGAGATCGCCTCGGCCAGTTCCCTGCGCGCCGCCGTCATCTGGGCGGCCGTCGCGAGCCTCTGCTCTTCGGCGACGACGCGGGATTGGACGAGCCCCGCCATACGGGAAATCTCGGCGCGGCTCTCTTCGTTATATACCTTGTTCAGGAAGTACCACGTGCAGACCGTGAGCGTTGCGCCCACGACGACAACGGCGGCGGCGACGATTCCGACGATCTTCGCCGACAGGGACAGCTTTCCCATGAGTTCTTCTTCTCCTTTTTCCCGATTTCGGAGCTTTTCAGGCCATGTGCCGGACGGCGACGAGGTCCTCGCTGCTGAGCACCTTGTCGATGTCGAGCAGGATCTTGATGCCGCCCGCGGCCTTGGCCATCCCGAGGATGAAGTCCGTGTCGAGACGGACCCCGAAGGCGGGTGTGTTCTCGATGTCGGCCCCGCGGATGTTGAGTACCTCCGAGACGGCATCCACGACGATCCCCATCATGATGGAACCGTTCGCCCCGGCCACCTCCACGACGATGATGCAGGTGCGCTCCGTGTAGGCCGCCGCCTCCAGGGCGAACCGGAGCCGCAGGTCCACGACGGGGATGACTTTCCCCCGGAGGTTGATGACCCCCTTGACGAAGGCCGGGGTCTGGGGAACCGGGGTGATGTTCATCATCCCGATGATCTCCTTCACCTTGAGGATCCCGATCCCGTACTCCTCGCCCGCCAGCGAGAAGGTCAGATATTTCCCTTCCTTCGCCGGGATTCCGGCCATTGGATTATCCTGCCTTTCGACCATTTCCGTCTGCATGTCTTGCGTGCCTCCCTGTGTATCCTGGATCGTCAACCCGATCGAAACCCGTTCCGGAAAAGCCCCTGCCCGCCCGCGCGGTGCATGCCACGCTTCCCTCCGTCCGGCGCTAGGAGCGCGCCTGGAGCCCGTCGGACCTGTCGCCGGGGATGTCGAGGGCCTTCAGGATCGTCTCGTGGAGCTTTCGCAGATCGATGGGCTTCGTCATATAGTCGAGGAACTTGCCGCGCTCGTCCTCCGTGAGGTATTCCGGGTACCCCGTCAGGATGATGATCTTGATGTCCCGGTGCATCTTCCGGATCTTCTCCGCAAGCTCGAGGCCGTTCAGGTTGGGCATGACGATGTCGAGCAGGATCAGATCCGGCTTCTCCTCGCCGATCTGCAGGACGGCCTCGAGGCCGTTGGAATAGGTCTTCAGGCTGCAGTGGCGGTTGAGACCGAGGCCCTCGAAGGCGCTCTGCATGAAGCTGAGGATGTTCTCGTCGTCGTCGATGGCCATGACGATTTTCTTGAACGAGGGGCCCCGCAACGGCGCCCTGCCCGCATCGGCCGCCCCGGCCTGACCCCCCTGCAGTTTCTCCAGGGGCACGTCGCCGAAGCCGAACTCCCGCTTCATCCGTTCCACCTCCGCAAGCGGGATCTTCAGATGCTTCCCCACCTTGTATCCCTTGACCATCCCCTCCTTGACCCACCGGTAGATGGTCACCCGGTTGACGTTGAAGAGATCCGCCACTTCGGACGTGGAAAAAAACATCTTTGCCATGAGCTACCTCTCGATTCGGGCTTGCCTGCTATCTTATAGCAACATATAAATCCTGTGCAACTTCTGCACCTTTTTTATCGTCACAACATGCGGAAACTTTAATGGAGAAAAAAAGACCAAAGAAATGGGAACGCCAATGCGGAGGCGAGAACAGACGGGAAAGCCGCACGGACTGTGCCAGGTAAACAGCCATCGCGGCATCACACGGATAATAGATCAGTGATTACCACTTGTTGTCGAAAACCGCCCCTCACGAGGCCGCCCGCTCGCCGCATTCGGCCTTTTCCCGGTAACCGTGGCAGTCGAGCCAGTGGACCTGTCCGGCTCCCTTCTGCCTCGCCAGGTGCATGGCCCCGTCGGCCGTCCACACAAGCTCCCAGGGGTCCCTGGACGTGGCGATGTGATCTTTCCTGAGGGTGCTCACCCCGATGGAGACCGAGAGCGTCAGCTGCGGGTCCTCGGCGCTGAGCGCGTGGGACAGGATGCGCCCCCGGATGCGCTCGGCGGCCGCCCTGGCCGCCCGCTGGCCCGATGAGCTGAGAAGCATGACGAACTCGTCGCCGCCGAAGCGGATCAGCACGTCCTCCCTGCGGCAGTGGCCCCGGAGCAGCGCGGCCGTGTCCCTCAGGACCTTGTCGCCGATGAAGTGACCGTAGCGGTCGTTGACGGCCTTGAAGTCGTCGATGTCGATGAAGAGGCAGGACAGCGAACACCCGCCACGCCGGGCCCTGGAGAACTCCTCGACGAGACGGGGCTGCAGGTACCAGCGGTTGTAGAGGCCCGTCGTGGGGTCGATGAAGCTGATCTTCTCCAGCTCCTCCACCCGGGCGCGGAACTTCAGGTTCTCGACCAGCAGTTCCTTGTTCTTCCGGGTCAGGCTCTTGTTGTTCTCCACGAGCCATTCGAAGAGAAAGTTCTTCTCGTCGAAATCCAGCGCTTTTCTGCCGCCCTCCGCCTCGTCCATGTTCGGCTTTATCCCTCCCCCGTTCAAGTTCTGCCCTGTTTCTGCCGATTCAGGATTAGCACATTCTGTGCCACGGCAAGGCTCCTGGACCGACCAGGCGAAACGATTGAACCCGGGAAGTTTGGAAACCGTGAAGCCGGGACAAGACAACTCTTCCGTCTGCGGCTTTCGATTCGAATGCCCTTCCCTGGCTTCAGAGGTTCCTCACTTCTCAACGTCCTTCTTCGCGGGTTGACATGGACGAAGCCATCGTCAGAGAGCGGGCCTCCGAGATCTCCAGGACCCTGGGGAGCTGCAGGAAGTTCATCCACCAGGGCAAGGTCTATGCCTGCCTCAGCGGCTTCAAGGACGTCCTGGAGAAGATGCTCGTCACCCGGATGCTGCCCCAGGACGAAAAGGACCTGCAGGAGGGCATCAACGAGTTCCAGCGGCAGCTCATGTCGAGCGCCGCGTTCCGCAACGCCTTCGGCCCCGTCACGTTCCAGGACAACGACAACGAGACCTCGCTGGCCTTCATCCGGCAACTGGTGAATGTCTCGGAAGAGGAGATCGCCGCGAACCTGGCCGGCGGAAACGAGAGCCCGGAAAACCGCGCCCTCATGATCATGCGCATCATCGACAAGGGGGAACACGAGAAGGCCCGCGCCCTGATCGGCAACAACGAGGACCTCCTCTGCTTCATCCTCCAGACCTACAACGCCCGCGGGATCCAGGCCCGCCGGGAGGGCAGCTACGGCAAGGCCGTTGAGGAATTGAAGAAGGCCCTCTCCGTCGCCCCCGACGACGAGGGCATCCTCTACAACCTCGCCCGCGCCTACGCCGCAAAGAAAGAGAAGAAACCCGCCGTCGAGTTCATCCGCAAGGCCCTGCAGATCAACCCCGCCTTCGCCGAGGCCCGGACCCTGCTGAACCAGCTGCAGGCGGGCTGAGGGAAAACTGGCCTTTTCATCTCTCCATCCAAGTGCGACCGCATTCCAAGCTGTCATCATCAAACTCTGTCAAACCCCGTCGAATGGCAATGGTCCCCGCGGAAAACATAAGCAAACCAATTTATTGAAGCCCTTCGCACTGGCACATTCTGTGCAGAATCTTCACTATCCGAGATTGCTCCTCATATACCATCCATCTGAGCCCTGATGAGGAAAGGGCGGGCTTGATATCATTAGGCGAGAAACAGGACACAGAGAGGAACTCGATGCATTACAGGTCTTACCGCGATTTGAGTTTATCCATAAGCAGGAATCTCCACAAGATTCCTCGGGGCATCGATCTTGTCGTTGGCATCCCCCGTTCTGGCATGCTGCCAGCTACTATGATCGGCCAGATGCTGAATAAGCCCGTCATTGCGCTGGATTCATATTTGGACGGGAAGATGTATGAAATGGGGCTTTATCGAAGGCCCGCAAATCTCATCACAAGATTTTCGGAACTAAAGCACGTGCTGGTCATGGATGATAGCATCAACAGCGGCAACTCCATGAATCGCGTCAAGCAAAAGATCAACAACAGCACCGTACATTCGATCAAGACGACCTATGGAGCAGTATATTACGTGCGGGAATCTCTCGGGCAGCTTGATGTTGGTCTTGAGGAATGTCCATGGCCGCGGATTTTTCAGTGGAACATTTTGAATTCCTGGGTGTTGGCCCATGCCTGCCTGGACATTGACGGAGTGGTTTGCGTCGACCCGACAGAGGAACAAAACGACGATGGAGACAACTACCGGGCCTTTCTGCAAAATGCAAAACCGTTATATCTGACAGAGTTTCCGATCAGCTGTTTTGTCACGAGCAGACTGGAAAAATACAGGGATCTGACAGAAGAATGGTTGAGAAGAAACAATCTCCGTTACTCCGAATTGATTATGCTCGACTTGCCATCAAAGCAGGAGCGGTTGAAACAAAACAAGCATGCTGTCTTTAAAGCGGAAGTGTACCAGAACAGAAGCGAAGATCTCTTTATCGAAAGCAATTTGTCGCAGGCCATCCAAATCCACCAGCTGACCAGCAAATTGGTATTCTGCATCGAAAACATGGAAATGATCGGTACTGAAAGGAATGCGACCGATAGGCGACGCCACAAGAACATGCATTTTTCTGTCCCCGACATCGATGTTCCCAGGCATGCAGGGACCATCGCCGACACTTCAGGCAAACCCGGTTCCGTCGCGGAAGTCCCAGCCTCCCCGCGTGTCAGAAAAATCCTTTTCGTCAATCATAACCTCGCCCCCTACGAACTTACTGGAACTCCCCTGACCACGCTCAACCATGCTCGGCGAATGAAAGCGAAGGGGCTGGCGGTAGCTGTGCTCATACCGGACTCGTCGATCCGGCGGGGATTTGTCAAAATAGATCTCGAGGGCATTCCTGTTTACAAGACACCGAAGCTAGATCAAGGTATAGCCTTTCTTTTGCGCACCCCCGCGGAGTGGCTTTGGCATTACGAGAAGATTATCGATCAGGTCCTGGGCGACTTCTTGCCGGATATCGTCCATATCAACGACTACGTCTTTCTTCCTCCGGATATCATTCGATACATCTCTCGAAGAGGAATCCCTGTTGTTCGAAACGTCTGCAACACAGAAGAGATCTGCTACCGAATCGAGCCCGTCCTCCATTCCGGCAGAGTCGTGAATCTATGTACAGGCCCCGAGAATATGGGACGCTGCGCGGAATGCTATCAACGAAGCAACGGTCTTCCGGTTTCTGGAGATGAAGAAAATGTAAAGTCGAGATTCATTAAAAGAATGCAGTTCGTGCGTGACATGTATGACATTGATGTCTCGGCCGCAATCTTTACGACCCCTGAGTTCAAGGACTATTTCACATCCTTTGTACCGATTCGTGAAGATAAGATTCATATTGTACCACGCGGTTTTGACTTCGGACATTCACGACCTTGTATTCCCGTCAAAGTGGATGGAAAGCTTGTTAAATTTGGTTTCGTTGGTTCAGGAACTCCTCGGAAAGGCATCGATACACTCTTGAGAGCCATTGATACGCTTGTTTACAATAACAATATTGAAATCCATCTATATGGAGATATCGAACATGAGGATTTTATTTGCTGGATAAATGAATTGCAAAAGAAGCATCCTAACAAAATTTTTTGTCACGGTATTTTCACGCCGACTGATCTGCCCAGGATCGCGTCGGAGATACACTGTGCGATCATCCCGTCTTATTTCGAAACATATAACCGAGTTGTACGGGAAATGCTGTGGTTGGGCGTGCCTGTGCTTGCGACCGATTTTTTTGGCGCTTCCATCATTTTAAATGGAGTCAACGGCTACCGTATCGCGCCGGGAGACAGTTGTGCCCTCGCAAAACATCTCACAAGGATCATTGAGAACCCTGACATATTGGCAACCCTGTCTCGGGGTGCACTCGGAACAAGCATTCCATCCCTTGAGGCAGAAGCAAACAGCCTCTTGAGTATCTACGAAGACCTATGTGCTCAAAACCGGCATCTCGCATCGCCTTGCTGCGAAAGGCATTTTTCTTTCACTTCGGATGCCGAGATGCATTGTGGTGAAGGGGTGCCGGCCGATGGGGCCGCCGAAGCCCACGAGGGAATCCTCAAACTGCTCGTCGCGGCCGGAAAGCGGATGGAAGCCGTTTTCGCGCTGGAAAAACTGGTGGAGGCCAATCCGGACTACGCCCCCGCGTACAACGATCTCGGGGTCCTCTACGGCGAGTCGGAAGAAGCCTCCAAGGCCCTGGCCGCCTATGAAAAAGCCGTGTCCCTGGATCCTGCGAACGCGACGTTCCGGAAGAACCTGGGCGATTTTTTCTACGTGGCGATGAAGCAACCCGACGAGGCCGCTGTCCACTATGAACAGGTCCTGCGATCCAATCCGCAAGACGCCGAGACGCTGCTGATCCTGGGCAATCTGCGAGTTGAGGCCGGCCATTTCCGAGAGGCACGGGAGCTTTATCTCAGGGCCCTGGAATTGGATCCCTCGAATGAGCTTGCCGGCAAGATGTTCGATGCCCTCGATGCCAATGGGGAGGACCCCGCGAAGCGCGATTCCGACACCCTTATCCGCGAGGCCCGCTGCCTGGTCCGAAGAGGGCAAACGGACCGGGCGGTACCCCTGCTCGAGACGCTGCTGTCGGCCTGCCCGGACCACGCTGCGGCGCACAACGATTTCGGGAACCTACTTTGCCTCCTGCAGAAGCCGGATGAGGCTCTCGACCATCTCGAACAGGCCGTCCGGCTCGCCCCGGGGGAGGTCGGCTTTTTGAGGGACCTTGCCGATGCTCAGCTGGCTGAAGCCGGGGATATCGAGAAGGCGCTCGCTCTTTACAACAAGGCCCTTGCCCTCAAGCCGGACGACATCGAAACGCTTCTGCGCATCGGAAACGTATGCGGCGCGAAGGGTCTGCACAATGATGCGCGCTTTTTCTACGACAAGGTCCTCGCCATCGAACCCTGCCATGCAGCAGCCAGAGAAAACGTCAAAGAACTCGAGAAGATGGTTTCGTCTCGGCCAGCCTCCCGAAAGCCGGCAACCATTTTCGAACGATGCAAACAGCTGAAAAGAGAAGGCACCCATAATGAGTCCGTCATGATCCTGGAGGATTTAATTGCCTACCACTTCGAACAACGCACTTTGCAGGATGCCCGCTCCGATTCCCATTCGATGTCAGACCGTATCGGCTCCGCAGGTCGTCCCAAAGGCACGGCTGCAGTCCTGCCATTCCACAATGCGCAGGCCTCTTCGGTGAAGGCTACCGATCGCTCAGATTCTCCGCAAACCAATAAGAGATTGAACCAGGCGGAAATTCAACAGAAAAAGACAAAAATCGAGTCCCTGCCCGTTATGGTCGAAATTGCCAGTACGAACGTCTGCAATATTCTTCCCCCGTGCGTTCAATGCTGGAAGCACGTCGACCCGCAGCACGGTTTCATCAACAAAGATGCTCGTCACATCCCAGAGCGCTTTCTCACGCACCTTGCTCCTCATATCAGGCTTACCGAAATCATCACTCTGCACGGCGCGGGAGAGCCGTTAACCTGCACCTATATATTCGATGCCGTCCAGCACGTCCATCCTCTCACGCGCGTAGGGTTTACGAGCAACGGCTTGCTTTTGACCGATCATAATATCGACAAAATTCTTCAATCCAACATCCACTTCATTGATTTTTCCATCGATGCCGCATCACCTGAGACTTATCGAAAAATCCGCCATAACGATTTCAATCGCCTGCTGGATAACATCAAGAACCTCATCAAGAAAAGAGACGAAACAGGCCGAAAGCATCCCGAAGTCAGGATCAACATGTGTCTCATGCTGGAAAACATGAGCGAGATCCCTGCGTTCGTTAGGCTTGGCAAAGAGCTTGACGCCGCCGTCGTGCACCTCTTTCATATGAATGAAGGGGCCGATTACCGATTCGACTGGTTCAACTACAAGGAGCAGCACTGCCGCTTGATGGCTCGGGAACACGATGAGTATGTGAGAGCGGGTTTTTCAGTCGCGGAACATCTGGGGGTGAATTTGCAGTTCAGCGGCAGAAAATATTTTGAGAGCGACGATCAAGATCCCGTCTTTTACAACAAAACTGTGGATATCAGTAAATTTTGGTGCGCGAAGCCATGGGATTCAATGCTCATTACACTTGATGGCGATATTTATAACTGCTGCTGGCAAACGGCTCCGATCGGTACCCTGCGCAGCCGATCGTTCGAAGAAATATGGAACGAAAAGCTCATACAGGATATCCGGCAGTCTACGCTTTGTGGAATACCTCACCGGATTTGCGACAACAGGAACAGCCCCTGCCCGTTTTTGGGCAGAGCCTGATCGGATCCCGATGATGCATACGACCAAGTTTCCGGATGGCCTCAGGGCGTTGGACATTCAGATCCGTAAAGAGAGAAGAGTATGAAAGAAAACAACCCTCCCGGGCATTTTGCGCCCGGCGCGACAAACCTCAACGGCACAGAAGGCATGCACCCTGTTGACCAGCGGTATTCGCACGCGCACGACCTCATATCGAAAGGGGACACTTCGGGGGCCATTGCCGAGCTGCTCAGTCTTGTGGAAGAAAGTCCCGGTTCCGCCGTCGCCCACAACGACCTCGGGTGCCTCTATCAGGAATTGGGCGATCCGGAAGCTGCCCTTAGACACTATGAGAAAGCAATCGAAATCGATCCCGCCTACATGACGGCATTGAAGAACCTGGCTGCGTTTCTCTTCGCTGTGCAGCATCGAATCGGGGATGCCCTCCTTCTCTATCACCGAATCCTGTCCGCTAAACCCGATGACGTGGAGGCCCTGGAGACGCTCGGGCACATCAGCATCGCCATGGGAGCTCTTGACATCGCCCGGCGCTTCTACTGCCGCATCCTGAAGCTGGAGCCGGGTCATGCAGGAGCGGCATATATATTGAAGACATTAGAAACCCTGACTCCCAGAGACCAGAACAGTATCCCGGGAGCAATTCAGCCTCTCGGCAATAACAGCGAGGCCCCTTCCACAGAACGGAATGACAGGCACACACGGGAAGACAGCAGGTTCACAATCGGGGCTGCTGCGAGCCGGCCAACCTCTGAGGCCGGGATAGTCTGCCCCGTCTGCGGCGGCATCGCGCATCTCGCGGTCACTAAACAGGACCATCCCTATTATGCCTGCACAGCGTGCAGCGCCGTGTTCACCCCATCGATCGACCCCAAGGTTCTTGTCACCGAGAACCAAGGGAGTGAAAGCAGACATACCCCTGAAATGGACAGAGCACGACTGTCGCGCCTCGCTTACAAGGCGCCCTTCAAGATGGAGAACGTCGTGGATTTCGGATGCGGCGACGGGGAGTACGGCCGTTTCCTCTCCTCCAGAGGAATCGAATGCCTTGACATCGACCAGGACACGAAGCTGCAACTCAGAGACATCCCCGACGAGAGCGTCGACGGCATCAACATGGTGGAGGTCATCGAGCACCTGTACGACCCCACCGCGTATTTCAAGGAATTTTACCGGGTACTGAAACCCGGGGGTCAGCTCTACGTGGAAAGCAGTTTCGTCAACGGCCAGGACCTCCAGCGCTGGGAATACCTCAGCCCCGCCATCGGCCACTGCTTGGTTCATTCTGAGCGGTCCCTCGCCCTGCTCGCCGAAAGGTTCAGTTTCAGGCTGCACCGCTTGAGTGCACACTGCTACCTTTTCAGCAAGCCCCTGGGCGCCGGGAAGCCCGACAGTGCGCCAGAGAGAACCGTTGATCCGACCGTTGATAGCAAGCCGCAGGAGACAGCCGCGCACGTCCGCCCTGCGACGGCCGGGAGCCCGGCGTCCTCGGCCTCTGTCATCATCCCCGTATTCAACCAGGTGGAATTCACGGCGCGCTGCCTCGAGGCGCTCTACGCGAACACGCCCCTCGACCGGGTGCACGAGGTCATTGTCATTGACAACGCCTCCAGCGACGGGACCGCGGAGTTCCTCGAGGAAGCCCGGAAACGATACCCGAAGCTCAAGGTCCTGGCCAACCGGGAAAACCTGCTCTTCGCGAGGGCGTGCAATCAGGGAGCAGACATCGCCGGCGGCGAGGTTCTCGTCTTCCTGAACAACGACACGGAGCCGCTGTCGGGCTGGCTCGAACGAGCCCTGGAACGACTCGACCGTGACGACTCGATCGGCGCGGTCGGGATCAAGCTGTTGTTCCCGGACGGAACCGTGCAGCACTGCGGCATCCAGTTTTTCAGAAACGCTCATCCTTCCTACGACGTCTGGCCGCTCCACCTGCACCTCCATGCGGCGGCCGACGATCCCCTCGTCAACGTCCCGGGCGACGCGGACGCCGTGACGGGCGCCTGCCTGTTCATCCGGAGCCGGCTCTTCAGGCGGATCGGCGGCTTCGAGGAGGGGTACGGGATGTACTTTGAGGACACGGACCTCTGCTTCAAGGTTCGCCGTGCGGGGAAGCGCGTGTTTTACGAGCCCGCAAGCGTCGTCATCCACCACGAGGGGAAATCCAGCCCCACCCGCGATATCATCAACGCGCTCAATGAAACGTCGGCGCGGCGTTTTTTCAAAACCTGGAAGGAGGATTTGATCCGGTTCGAACTCGACACGCTTGTCGAAAGGGAGGAAGGCCGCTACGCCTGGCTGCCGGAGAATTTCTGGCCCGAGGAGGTGAGCCCTGAGGCGATCGTCAGATTCCATGCCCTGATCTCGGGTTTCCCCCCCAGCTACGTCCATTTCGGCGGGGCGGGCGACGCCCTGCTGCTGCTTTCGACGTTCTATGACGAGGACCCCGAACAGACGGTCATCAGCGTTTCGAACTCCACGGCCATGATGCGGTCCTTCTTCGACGCGTTCCCGAAACTCAAGAAGGTGATCTTCATCCCCTTCCCGAAGAATTACACCTGGCACTTCATCGCCCGGCAGTTTTTCAAGTCCTCCGACATCTGTCGGGGCATGGGGGCTACGCCCACGACGTCGGCGGATTACCGGGAGTGGAACGCGGACCTCGACATTTTCACGACCTATGGAATCCGGCGGAGGCCCGAGTGGGCGGTCCACTTCGACTGGTCCAGGATCGAACCCGTCCAACTCGTCATCCAGCCTCGGGGCAGCCTCAAGGGCATGGTGGGCAGCAAGCGCAACGTGATCCCCCCGAAGGACTGGCCGCGCCTTCTTTCGTACCTGGCGAAACAGGGCATCCGGCCAATTGTGATCGGCACACCCGATGAAGCCGAGGAATACCCCTGCCTCGACAGGGCACTTGACCGGAGAAGCTACTCCTTCACGGAGCAGCTGCAGCTGATCGCGGGCAGCGATTTCTTCGTCGGCGCCGACTCGTGGGGGAAGACCTTCGCGGCGCTGGCGGGGATCCCGACCTTCGTCTTCCACGCCGTTCGCGGAGATGACCTGAAAGGCTGGAAGGACGCCTCGGACCATGTCTTCCTCGACCCCTGGGAGGAGATCACCGTCGTGAAGGATCTCGGCGACTTCCGGCGGGCCTTCGACGCCGCTCGGCATGCCCGGGCCTCCTCACAAGACAACCTGAAGATCCGCTGGGAGGGCACCCAATTCGTCCATCACTCCCTAGCCCTCGTCAACCGGGAACTCTGCTCGCGTTTGATTGCGGGAGGATGCGAGGTATCCATCATCCCCTACGAGCGGGACCAGTTCTCGCCGAAGGAGGAGCCCCGCTTCAAGTCGATCGCGGAAGGGGTTCGAAAGCCGCTGTCCGGCCCCCCCGATGCGCACGTCCGACACCAGTGGCCGCCCGACTTCAACCCCCCGACCGAGGGGCACTGGGTCATGATCCAGCCCTGGGAATTCGGCAGCCTCCCCCGGGAATGGATTCTCCCAATGTCGGAACAGGTCGACGAGATGTGGGTTCCGAGCCGTTACGTCCGGGACTGCTACATCCGGAGCGGCATCCCCGCGGAGCGAGTACGGGTTGTTCCCAACGGAGTGAACACGGAGCTGTTCAAACCGGACAATCCCCCGTACCGGCTCAGGACGAAGAAGTCGTTCAAATTCCTCTTCGTGGGAGGCACGATCCAGCGCAAAGGCATCGACATCCTGCTCGACGTCTACACGCGGAGCTTTTCGTCGACAGACGACGTCTGCCTGGTGATCAAGGACATGGGCGGGCAGAGCTTCTACAAGGGCCAGACGGCGAAGGAGTGGATCCGCCGGTTCCAGGGCGACCCGAACCATCCCGAGATCGAGTACATCGAGCGTACTCTCAGCGACCGCGAGATCGCCGGCCTCTACACGGCCTGCGACTGCCTCGTTCACCCCTACCGGGGGGAAGGATTCGGCTTGCCCATCGCGGAAGCCATGGCCAGCGGATTGCCCGTCATCGTGACGGGCCATGGCGCGGCCCTGGATTTCTGCGACGAGACGACGGCCTACCTGATCCCCGCGAAGGAGGTGAGGCTCCCGGAAAAGCGGGTGGGCGAGTTCGAAACCGTCGATTTCCCGTGGCTCGCCGAGCCCGACCGGGACGGTCTTGCCGGACTGATGCGGCACGCGGCAGCGCACCGGGATGAAGCCGCTTCCAAGGGGCGTCTCGCCGCGGAGTTCATCCGGTCCCATTTCACCTGGGACCATGCCGTCGAGACCTTGAAGAAACGCGTCCGGGAACTGCGCAAAAAGCCGATCCTGCGACACCAGCAAATCGACAGGGCATCCGTTAGCGCCCATCCGGCCCGCGAGACAACCGCAACGCGTGAGCGCACTGCGACGGTGCACCGCGAAATCCCAGCGGACGGTACGGGTGTTCGCGTTTCGCCGGCCCTGGAAAAAGCAGACGACCTATACCAGAAAGGCAATCTCCGCGGGGCTACAGAGGCGTACCTGAGCGCCATCAAGGCCACGCCGTGGGACCGCGAATGCTACCTCGCCATGGCGGAGATGCTGATCCAGACGAAACACTACAAGGAAGCCCAGGACCTGCTCGGGGAACCAATCCTGGGATCCCCGGACGCGCGGATGCTCAGTCTGCTGGGCAGTATCCAGGAAGGCCTGGGTAACGACGAGGAAGCCGCACGGCTGGCCGATCGTGCCCTCGCGCGGACGCCCGGATTCGCGCCTGCCTTGAACCTACAAGGGGTTCTCGCGTTCAAGCGAGGCGATCGCGGCAATGCCGAGCGGCGCTTCCGCGAGGCGGCGAAAGCCGATCCTTCCTGGGGGGAGCCTGTGACGAACCTCGGGGTACTGCTCTGGGCAGCCGGCGAGAAGGAGAAATCCCTCGATCTTCTGGAGAAGGGCTTCGTCCTGTCCCCCCGCACGGCAGATCTTGCCGAGCGCTACCATGCCGCAGCCGTCTCGTCAGGATTCCATGCCCGTGCGGAGAAGGCGTTCCGCGATGCCGCCGAACGTCACCCTCAGAATCGCACAATCGCCTTCCTCCTGATCGACCTGCTGATCTCACAGGAGAAACACAAAGAGGCCATGGTCCGGATCGAGGACGCCATGGCAGCTTTCGGGGTGGACGACAGCTTCATAGATGCGGCGCTGGCGGTCCGGGGTAAAATCGGCCCGATGGCGATCGAGGGCGGGAAAGGCCGTCCGACGCTCTCTCTCTGCATGATCGTCAGGAACGAGCAGGCCAACCTCGTCCGCTGCCTCATGAGCGTCCGGGACGTCGTCGACGAGATGATCGTCGTCGACACGGGCTCGACGGACCGGACGAAGGATCTCGCCGCCATCTTCGGGGCGAAGGTCTTCGACCATCCCTGGCGCGACGACTTCGGCGAGGCGCGGAACGCCTCTCTCGCAGAGGCCTCGGGAGACTGGATCCTGGTGATCGATGCCGACGAAACTCTGTCGTCCCGTGATCATGCGGCTCTTCGAATTCTGATCAGCAAGAGCCCGAAGAAAATCGGCGGCTACGATCTCGACACGCGCAACTACGTCACCGAGGCCAACACGGCGGGCTGGACGGCCAATGACGGTTCCTATCCGGGCGACGAGGCCGGGACGGGCTGGTATGCCAACCGCAAGGTGCGCCTCTTCCGCAACGACCCCCGGATTCGCTTTTCGGGGGCCGTCCACGAGCTTGTCGAAGAATCGCTCGACCAGGCCGGCATGAAGATCGGGGCCTGCGATGTCCCCGTTCATCACACGGGCAAGCTCGATCGGGCCCGCGTCACCGAAAAGGGCGAGCGCTACTTCGAGCTCGGGATGAAAAAGATCGCCGAGACGGGCGGTACGCTCCGGTCGATCTTCGAGCTGGCCGTCCAGGCCGGCGAGCTGGGCCGATATGACGATGCCATTGATCTCTGGCGCCGGTTCCTCGAGGGCAAGCCGGGCCCGGACATCGGCCGCGCCTTCGTCAACCTGATCAACGCCTGCCTGAACGCGGACCGGTTCGAAGAGGCGCTCCTGGAAGCCAGGAAGGCGGAGGCGATCGGAAACGGCGCACGGGAACTCCTGCTGAACTGCGCCGCCGCCGAATGCTTTTCGGGCGATCTTCGGAAGGCCGTCCGGATGACGCAAAAGCTTTTGCAGAAGAACCCGGACTACCCCCCCGCACTGGGGTTGTCGGCCATCTCCCTGGCCCTGACCGGTCAGGAAGAAAGAAGCCTGGCGGCCATGCGCGGCCTCGAACTACTGGGGTTCGAAACCCGATCCCAGCTCCTGCCGGCCATCGAAAAGCTCAGGACGGCGGGGAGGGGCGAGCAGGCCGACCGGCTGCTCGACCTCATCGATCGGCACTTCCCGGCCGCAGCCGTCTATCGCGCATCCGCGCCGGACAGGCCGTCGGATCACGACGGGAGGGGTCTGCCGCGGTGAACCCGCGCCGGGATGCCCGCATGCAGGCATTCTCTCCGTTGAGAGAATGACAAATACCCCTTCCCTCTGCGGGTCCCGGGATTGGTACCCCAGAAACGAATGAAAAAGACGGCCCGATGGATTTCAGGCCGCCTTCCCTCGTTTGGCAATCCGCTTGTCGCGCTCAGTCTTCGACGTCTCCGCTGGGAGAACCCCTCAGCCCGGCAGCGAGATTGAGATTGATGTTGATGACGGCGTCGAGCTTCGCCGCGTTCGGGTAGGCCATGACCTCGAAGATGCGCCGGTCGATGAACCGGCTCAGGGTCAGGACTTTCTGTCGCAGGTCCACGGGCATCGGGTGATCCTTCCGAGTGATCTCGGCCTGAAAGATGCTCCAGACGAGCTGGTTGTAGCGAAGCGCCTCGTCGAGCATTCCGTTGCTGCCCCCGCGGCTCCAGTTCTCCTGGCAGTCACGCAGCTTCAGGGCCGCCTTCGTGAGGACCGCCGCTTCCACCTCGCGGTCCGACATGACCATCTTATGAGTGTTCTGGTAAGCCTGAAGCTGTGTCTGCATACTGAATCAACCTCTCTTCTTCGTCGATGAGTTTCCGGGTCAACTTGAGGGCCTCGTAGAAGCGCCCCCCCACGATTCGGTCACTGATGGCGTCCATGAGGCCCAGCAGGCTGGGCGCCGCCCGGGCGATGTCCCGGACGAGGGCCCAGTACGCGTCCTGGTGCTCTTCGAGGTTCCCGCCTTCTACGTACATGAGCTGGATCAGGAAATAGACCCGCTTGCAGGGCGTGTCGGCCTCCTCGAGACTGAGGATGTTCTTCCCCCGCAGGATCGGCACGTTGTTCTCGAGGATCCATTCCGATCGCCCGTCGCCGTTGCGGATGACGGCTCCCCCCAGGATGAACCGCTCCCGCGGTTTCAGTTCGATTCTCAGGGCCATGGGATCACTTCAGCAGCGCCACGAGTTCCGAGCGCAGGGAGGTGATGCTTCCCAGCGACTCGAGGGCGAATGCCTGTTTCAGTTCGGTGCTTTTGACCAGCGCCGCCGTCTCGTTGATGTCGGCGGCCTCCCCGCGCTCGGCGAAAGACACGTGAAACGCGGCGGCCCCGGCGTTGGACGTCCTTGCCCGGGCGATGGCGGCCGCGTCGCTGCCCAGGGAGTCCCTGCGCTGCCTCAGGACGGCCTTCGCGTTTTCGAGATTGGCCGCGATGTCGTCGAGCCTCTGCCGGCTCAGTGCCCCTCCGGCCTGCCCGTTCTCGGTGAGGTCCGCCTCGGTGAGCCCGGGGATGTTTAGCCCCGTCGGCCCCGTGTGGACCTCCTGCCGCCGTATCGTCCTGACGTCCCCCTGTTCGTTGACGACGACCGGCCATGAATCCGGGATGTCGTTCGAGGCCGGGTCGGCCATGATCGCCTGCCCCAGGTCGTCCGTCGGCGGGATCGTCAACTGGTCGATGAGCTTCCGGATCCCGTTGAAGCTGCGGAGCATCCGGATCCGCTCCTCGGCGTTGTCTCCCTCCGGATAGGGGGGGAAGAGCTTGACGATCTCGATCATCTGGTCGAGGTGCCCCTCGATGGCCGCCATCGCCTGGTCGGCGCCGCGGATGCCGATCGCCACGGATTCGAGGCCGGAGTTGACAGCCCGAAGGATCCCGTCGACCGAGCGGCTCTGCCGTGTGGATGCCCAGCGAACCGGGTCGTCGGAGGGGGAGTTGATCTTCTTGCCTGTTGCGATCCGTTTCGTCGCCGCATCCATCGACGATTTTGCCTGCTCGGCTCCGATCAGTGCCCGGTCGATTGCTGTTCGTATTCCGTCCATAGCGTTTCCTCCTGCACGGCAGGCATGGGGAGGGGCGCAAGGCCCCTCCCCATGCCGCGCCTATGCGAGAGTTGAGTCCTGCATGGGGGCCTGTGCCGAGGGGAGATAGGCGCTCCCGCTCAGGTCCCCGCTGCTAAAACAACCTCAGGACCGACTGCGCCGCCTGGGCCGAGAGGCTGAGGGCCGTCGTGCCCAGGGACTGTCGGACCTGGAGCATGAGCATGTTGGCTCCCTCCTCGTTCGTGTCGGCCGCCGTGAGGTTGGTTGCGCCCTCCGTCAGGACGTTGATCATCCCCTGCGTGAAGGTGTTTCGCGTGGTGATGATGTTGAGGTTGGAGGACAGCGTCTTGGCCTCGGACCGCAGCGTGGTCAGTGCCGTGTCGAGGTTCGCGACGGCCGCGTTGATGTTGGTGTCTGACGCCCAGCTGCCGGCCGCAGCGGAGATGCCCAGGCCGGACGTCGTGGCGTCGAAGCCGGCGATCGACAGCGCGTTGGTGCCGTCCTCGTTGAACTTGACCTGGAGGGTGCCGGAATCCAGGAGGTTGGTCCCCTTGTAGCCGGAGTCCTTGGCGAGTTCGTCGATCTGCGTGCGGATTTGACCGAACTGCGTCGCCAGGGCGGCGCGCTCCGTGGTCCCCGCGGACAGGGCCGACTGGGCGATACCCTTGGCGCTCGCGATCAGGTCGGTGATGGCCGTGATTCCCGCGTTGGCCGCCTTGACCGTCTGGATGGCCTCGCCCATGCCGTCCTTGCGGACGCTCAGGTCGGTGGCGCGGTCCATGTGGGACTTGGCGACGAAGTAGTTGGTCGCGTTGTCCAGGGGGCTGTTCACGCGCTTGCCGGTGGCGAGGCGTTCCTGGGTGCGGTTGAGGAGTTCGACGGTGCCCTGGAGGCTGACGAGGTTGCTCCGCATGCCGGAGGTCAAAGAGATGTCACTGATAGCCATGAATCAAGTCTCCTTTTCTGGGTTTTGAGGCCGGCATTCTTGCCGGCGGGTTCGAAAGGGCATCGGGTTTTGTATGGATTGAACCCCCTGCTGCGGGTCCGATTCCGGCTGTGTGCTCCACCTCCTTTCCGGATTTCGCGGCCCTTTCACCCTTACCTATCGAACCCTCTCCCGGAAAACTTGAGAGCTTTTACCGCAGATAGTCCAGGATCGACATCCTGCCGATCTGGACGGACATGGCGTAGGAGGCCTGCAGGGCGGTCTCCTTCATCTTGAACTCGACGACGAGCCGCTCGAGGTCGACGTCCTCCGTCGCGGAGGTGAGCCCCGCAACCTTGTCGTCGAGCACCCGGTAGTTCTCCCTGGAGATCTCGAGGCTGTTGCGGCGGGCTCCGCTCTCGGCCACGTACTGCCGGATCGAGTCCTGGGCCGCGGTCAGGCGGCCGACCTGGTCGATGACGCCCTGGCGGTCCCCCTGCTCGAGGGCCGTCTTCAGGGACTCCAGCGCGGCGAAGAGGTCCACGGCGCCCCGGCCGCGGTCCGTGAAGGCCTCCTCCCCCGTGACGTTGTAGACCATGCGGCTGCCCTGTCCCGTGGAGACGGAGAGGTCTTCGCCGTTGCCGCCGTAGACCCCGGGGGCGAAGGCATTCACGTAGAACAGGTCGTTTTCCGCAAAGCCGTCTGCGGCTCCCGAGGCCGTGAACCGGAGCACCTGCTCGTGTCCCGCCGTCCCGTCCACGGTGATCGTGCTTCCCCAGGAGGCTGTCTGCACGGCCCCCCAGGTCCTGCCGCCGTCCGCGGAGACGCGGTAGTCGGCCTCGCCGACGGCGCCGCCGCCGTTGACGAATTTCACGACGTAGGTGCGGTTCCGGTCGCCGCCGTAGCGCCCGCTCGAGGGGTCGAGCGCGACGGCGCCCCCGAAGGTGTTGTTCGCCGCGGCCCGCGGGGCCTCGACGCGGGCATCCGTGGTCCTGCCGCCCGCAGAGGCGTTCACGTAGAAGAGATCGCCCGCCGCGAGGTCCGCCGTGCCGTCGTCGCCGAAGCGGAGCGTCAGGCCGTCGCCGAGGCTCACGATGCCCGATGCGGGAACGGCGGCTGCGGTGCTCCAGGTGGCCCCGCCGTCCTCGGACAGCTCGCAGGTTGCCGCGCCGGGCGCGCCGCCCGTTGCAATCCGCACGGTGTACGTCTTGTCCGCCGTGCCCGTGTAGGTCCCGGCCGAGAAGACGGAGCCGTCGAAGGCGTTGGCCGAACGGGCCACGGGCAGGATGATCCGCCCGAAGGGCGCCTCGCCCGTCCGGGACCCCGCGAAGAGCCAGCGGTCTCCGAACTTCGAATTGGCCAGCGAGAGGATCTCCTCGAGGAGCGAGCTCACGTTTTGCGCGAGGACCTGCCGGGTCCGGGAGGACTGGTCGTTGATCCCCGCCTCGCGGGCCTTGCCGATGAGGTCGCTGATGTTTTCCAGCTTCGTTTCGCTCAGCTTCAGCCAGGCATCGGCGTTTTCGATGTTGCGCCCGTACTGGGCGATGGTGTCGCGCACGCCCCGGAAATCCAGCACGCGCGTCGTCCCCACGGGGTCGTCGGAGGGTCGGTTGATTTTCTTCTGGGAGGCCATCTGCTCCATGAGCGAGCCGTAGCTGCCCTGCGCCCGGCTCAGGCTGTCGATCAGCGACCCGTACCGCATGTTCTCCGTAATTCGCATCCGCGCACCTCTCTGCCGCGCCGCTCCCCCTTATGCCAGATCCAGGAGCGACTGGAGAATCTCGTCGGCGGCCATGGCAAGCTTCGCCGCCGCCTGGTAGCTCATCTGGTACTTGATGAGGTTCATCATTTCTTCGTCGATGGAAACGCCCGAGGTCTGCTCCCAGGTATTGCTCATCTGGGTCATGACGCTCGTCTCGTGCGCGTCGCGCCGCGCGGCCTCGCTCACGTCCTGGCCGATCCGGCCCACCAGCGACGCGTAGAACTCCCCGGGGATGCCGACACCGTCGGGGAGGATCTCGTCCCGGATGGCGGCGATCGCGCGGGCATTGTCCCCGTCGGCATTCACGGTCGCGGATGCGGCGATCCGGTTCGGGTCGGCCAGGATGGCGGCCGAAACCTGCATGTCCCGGGCCCCCGTGGCGCCGAGAGGCTCGAAGAAGCTCCCTCCCGCGTTGCGGTCGTTGTCGTACCCCGAGACATGCTGTGCGTTCACGGCGGAAACCAGCGCCTTGGCCAACTCGTCGAGATCGTCCTGGTAGCCCTTCGCGGCCGCGTCCCGCATGCCGAGAAGCCCCGCCAGCTTTCCGCCTCCGATCGCGCCGTTGATGGGAACGGTCGGGCTGTCGGCGTAGACGACGTCGGAGTAGCCGTCTGCCCGCACCCTGGCGCCGAGCTGCCACGAGGCGATCCCCTGCACCAGGGAGCGGCCGTCGGCGGTGAAGACGTTGACGGCCCCGCCCGTTTCCTCGACGTACTGGATATCGACGAGGCCGGCCGCCTTCTTGAGCAGCGCGGAGCGCTGGTCCAGGAGGTTGTTGACGTTCACGCCGCCGCTCAGGCCCTCGACGATCTTCCCGTTGAGGGAGGCGATGTCGGACAGGTACCCGTTGAGTTCGTTGACCGCAGCCGCGACCTGCGTGTCGAGGTCGGCCCGGATGGTGTGCAGTTCGCCCGCGTATTCGCGGAACATCCCGGCCAGGTTGTCCGCGGCGTTGGCCAGGGCCGTCCGTTCGACCTGCCCCGCGGGGTTCGCCGAGAGGTCTTCCCAGGCCTGCCAGAACCGGTTCATCAGCTCGTTGAGGCCCCCCCCGTTCGTCTCGTTGAAGATGGTCTCGATGCGCTCCAGGGTCTCCTTGCGGACCCCGGCCTCGCCGACCTCGGAGGACTGCCCGACCATCTGGAACTCGACGAACCGGCTGTAGAGCCGCTCGATCTTCGTGACCTCGACTCCGGTCTGTGTGTTGTTCGCGGCGAGATCGCCGGGGCTCTTCGCGGCGAGCACGGCCCGCTGCCGGACGTAGCCGGGCGTGTGGGCATTGGTGACGTTCGAGCCCGTCACCCCCAGGGCGACCTGGCTCGCCAGCAGGCCTTCCTTTGCCGTGTTGAGGAGCTGGTAGATGCCGGACATGGGATCATCCTCTCTCGGAGCAGATGCGGCCGCTCACATGGCCGTTTTTCAGTTCTCCCGAATCCATGTAGGTCGGGCCCCCGCCGAGGAGGCTGCCGATGAACTGGTAGCTCGAACGGACCCCGTCGAGAGAGGCATCCAGCAGGCTGCGGTTTCGGCGGTTCTCCTCCTGGATGCGGCCGGCAAGCAGGCGCAGGTCCCGGTGGCATTCCCGCAGGTCCCGGGCCAGGTCTCCCTTCGCGTGGGGAAGAATCGACTGGAGCCCGAGCCCCCCCTCGTCGATCCCCAGGGTCAGGGCGATCCGCCCGACGGTCTTCGACCGGACCTCTTCGAGGAGCCGGGACTTGAGGATGCACGTTTCCTTCCGCGCATTGCTTTCGTGAAGGCTATCGAGGGACGGTTTCCGGAGAACGTCCTTTTCGAGGGCGATGGCCTGCGCGAGCTCCCCGTAGACCTCGATCTCCTTCCGGAGAACGGACAGCAGGGAGTCCAGGAGGGAATCCAGGTCGGCCCTCCCTTCCGCCTGGTGGATCGTCTGCAGCTCCGGGTTCATCATGGCGCACCTGTCCTGCGGGGCATGGCCGGCGATCGGACGGACCGGCCTTGTGAGAATCCGGCGGGGGCCGTTTCCGGCGCCCCGCCCTTCTTCCGGTTCCTGCCTTCGGCTGGGGATGCGGACGGGTCTAGATCCCTGGGATGGTTCGGGGGGAAATCAGTCCGATTCGCTCAGGAAAGGACATCGAGCAGTGATTCTCCCACCATCTTCTCGGCAACCTTCTCCGCATCGACCTTGTAGGCGCCCTTCTCGATCTGCTCGCGCAAGGCCTGGACCTTGTCCTCCCTCACGTCGGGCAGGCTCGAGACGGCATTCTTCAGGGTCTGAACGTCTTTTGCCGTGGTGGAAAGATTCACCTTTTCTTCGGGTACGAGACTGGCGGCGGCCTTCTCCGGTTTCTCCTGCGAGCGGTCCTCGACCCTGTCGGTCTTCTGGTACTGCTGGATCATCTGGAGGGTGGCGTCGTCGACTTTGGAAATCTTCATTTCGTACTCCTGTGTGGGAATCTTAACACACAGATCGGCAAAACCCTAGTCCGTCTTTAGCGTTTTTTTCGCAGCGGCATCCGCTTCCGCCCCGGCCGCCTCCCCCGGTTTCGGGGCGCCCTGGGGCCGCTGCTTCAGCTGCTCGTAGAGGACCTTCTGCAGCCCGATCCCGCCGCGGCGCGCCAGGTCCTCGGAAAGCTTGTGGTCCATGATCATCGTGTAGGTGTCCTTCCCCGGCATCCTGCCCATATAGGCGCTCTCGGGGACGGTCCTGCGCATGGTCTGGAAGATGTAACTGATGAACAGCGCTTCGAAATCCGCGCAGGACTTCCTCAGTTTCCGGTCCTTTTCCGCCTCCTCCGGCGATTCGGAGGGGCTCCGGGCCGACATCCTGGCCAGGTTCTGCGTCGCCAGGGGCGGGATGTGCCGGATGTTTTCCATGTTCCGCGCTCCTACATCACTTTCAGGTCGGCCTGCAGGGATCCCGCGGCCTTGATGGTTTGTAATATCTGGATGAGGTCCCTGGGGGTGACGCCCATGGCGTTGAGGCCCCGGACCACGTCCTGGATGGTGACCCCCCGGGGGACCACGGTGAGGGATTTCTTCTCCTCGGCGACGTTGATCTGCGTGCTCGGGGTCACGACGGTCTGCCCGCCGGAGCCCATCGCCACGCCCCGCCCCGCATCGACGACCCCGCCCGTTCCCCGCGGGGCAAAGGGCAAAGGCTGGGAGACATTGTATTCCTCCCGGATCTGGAAGCTCAGGTTCCCGTGGGCGACGGCGATGGTTGAAATCCTTACGTTTTCCCCCATGACGACGGTCCCCGTCTTTTCGTTGAGCACGACGACGGCAGGCGTGTCCACGGAGACGTCGAGGTTCTCGATGGCCGACAGCAGGCTGACGATGCTTCCCCTGTATGAATTCTTCACGGTGATCAGGGCGGAGCTCGAATCGACGAGCTTCACGTCCACGTCCCCGATGCGGGAATTCACCGTGCTGGCCAGCCGGGTGAGGGTCGTGAAATCGGGCTGGTAGAGATTGACCGCGAGCTGGCGGGTCTTCGCGAAGTCGTACTGGAGCTCCTTCTCGATGAGGGCCCCGTTGGTGATGTAGCCGACGGTCGTGTGATTCTTCCCCGTGGCGCTTCCCGAGCCGGAGCTTCCGCCGGACAGAAACCCCCCGATCGTCACGGCGCCCTGGGCCACGGCGTAGACCTCGCTGTCGGCTCCCCGCAGCGGGGTCATGAGAAGCGTGCCGCCCAGGAGGCTCTTGGCGTCGCCGACGGAGGAGACCATGACGTCGAGCTTGGCGCCCGCCTTGGCGAAGGGCGGCAGGACGGCCGTGACCATGACGGCGGCGATGTTGTTGGACTTGAGGTCCTTGTCGCGCATGGCCAGGCCCTGCCGGGCGAGCATGTTGGAGAGGGTCTCCTTCGTAAAGCCGTTCTTGACGCTGTCGCCCGTGTTCATGAGGCCCACCACGAGGCCGTAGCCGACGAGCTGATTGTCCCGGATCCCGCCGATCGCGGCGATGTCCTTGATCCGCGCCGCCCCGGCTGAAACGGGCAGGCACAGGCAGACCGCCAGAACGGCCGCGACCCCCGCCAGGATTCCCCTGTTCATGCGATTCAGCTTCATCTCGATCCCCATCGTGAATATCCTGTTATTTGCAAGTTCCCTGCCGTAAGGTCCGCGGCTTAAGGCGAAGGGCTCAGGGCAGGAGGGATATTCATCCGTCTTGTTCATCCCGGCCTTTCGCCCCATGCCTTAAGCCCTCTGCCTGACCCTAAAATGGCCATACCCAGTCCACGACGCGGGCCAGCCAGCCCGGGCGCATCTTGTCGTCCACGACGCCCTTGCCGGCATAGACGATCCGCGCGTCGGCGATGTACTGCGAGTGGATCAGGTTTTCCGTCGTGACGTCGTCGGGGCGGCAGATCCCCGTGATGACCATGAACTGGTCCTCGGCGTTGACCGTGAGCATGCGGCGCCCCTCGATGACGAGATTGCCGTTGGGCAGCACCCGGACGACGCGGGCGCTGATTCTGCCCTTCAGGAGGCCGTCGCGGTTGGTCTTGCCCTCGCCCTTGTGGTTGTTGTCCATCCCGCCCCCGAGCTTGTATCCGGACATGTAGGTCTGGCTCGGATTGGTCTGGACGAACCCGGTGATGCCCGCCGCGGTCGTCGAGGTGCGCTTGGTCTCGGTGTTGGCGTTGTTCTCGCCCTCGGTCTTCTCGTCGACGACGATGGTCACGATGTCGCCGACGTTGCGGGCCTTGCGGTCCGTGAAGAGGAGGTTGTTGGACGTCGGCCCCGCCCAGATCGAGCCGGGCGACGGCGTCGGCCTCGCCTCGGGGGCGGGCGGCGGCAGCACGACGGGCTCACGGTTCATCGCGGCATCGTAGCTGGTGGAAAGGCATCCTCCGAGCAACAGGACCATGGTCATCGCGAGGCAGGCGGCAAAGGTCTTCATGTGTCGAACCATCCTTTTCTCAGAAATCGACGCGAACCAGGGATGAACCCATCACCCGGGCGAAGATGATCTTTTTCGAGGAGATGTTCTGGACGCGGACGAGGTCGCCCTTGCCGCCGTCCTCCTGGCACAGGCCGACGGCCGAGATGACCATGGGGCCGCTCTCGAGGACGATGCGGACCGCTTCGCCCTTCTTCACGACGGGCACCGACCGCAGCATAGTCCTCGAGATCTCCGTGCCCGCGTTGAGGCGCATCACGGCCTTCTTCCCCACGACCTCCGCGGCGTCCGTGAGGATTCCCGCTGGGGCCGTGTCCATCCACTTGCTCGTCACGGTCACGTCGTCGGAGCCGATGACGGCGTCCCGCATGATCCCGCGGGTGCTCACAACGAGGTCGGTGAACACCTCGATCCGCACGCGGACCGCCTCCTCGCGGACAACGGTGTCGCCCTTCGAGAAGCGCACCGTGAAGGACGTGCGCCCGATGTAGCGCTCGCCGGCCCGGCTGCGGACCTGCAGGTCCGCCTGCCCGGCGAGGCCGGCCACCTCGGGCATCGGACCGAAAAACTCGACACGCACGCGCTCCCTGGGCCAGGGCGCGTTGTCCTCGACGTGTTTCCTGACGGCTTCCTTGATCGCCTTCTCTCCGGAGGTCGACGCCCCGCAGACGGGGGCGAACGTGCAGAGCAAGGCGAGCAGGGCGAACAGCACGGATATCCGGGACAGGGTGGCGGCTCGTTTCATCGCATCTTACCTCTTGAGGTTGTTGACCAGCTGCAGCATGTTGTCCGCCGTCTGGATGGCCTTGGAGTTGATTTCGTAGGCCCGCTGGCCCACGATCATCTGCACCATTTCATCGACGACGTTGACGTTCGACATCTCCAGGAAGGTCTGGGAGATGGTCCCGAACCCTTCCGTGTCGGGGTTGCCCGTCACGGGGTCTCCGGAGCCGTCCGTCCTGGCGTAGAGGTTGCGGCCCAGGTTCGTGAGGCCCGCGGGGTTGGCGAACTTGGCCAGCTCCAGGCGCCCCGACGCGAGGGTCGCACCGCCCTTGTCCTTGGCCGTCCACGTGCCGCCGGCATCGACGGTGAAGGTGACCGTCCCCGCGGGCACGGTGACTTCGGGCGTGAGCTTGAGGCCCTCGGAGTTGACGAGGTAGAGGTCCTTGCTGATCTTCCAGCTGCCCGCGCGGGTGTAGAGGGTCTTGCCGTTTCCGTCGTCGATCTGGAAGAAGCCGTCTCCCTCGATGGCCCAGTCGAAACGGTTTCCCGTCTGCTGGTAGTCGCCCTGGGTGAAGGTCTTCTGGATCGACGTGAGCTTCGAGCCCAGTCCCACCTCCATGCCCAGGGGCAGGGCGGTCCCGGACGTGGTCTGCACGCCGGCCTGCCGGCTGACCTGGTACATGAGGTCCTGGAACTCGGCCCGGGAGCTTTTGAACCCGGGTGTCTGGACGTTTGCCAGGTTGTTGGCGACGACGTCCTGGTTGATCTGCTGGGCCAGCATGCCCGTGGCGGCGGTGTACAGGGATCGGATCATATGCTTCCTCCGGAAAGGGCTGAAGGCTTGCGGCGTGCGGCTTACGGCAATTACAGGATTCTTTCTTTTGCCGTTCGCCTTTCGCCCTTTGCCTTATGCCAGTTTTTATGTCAGTTTGCCGAGCCGGCCCGTGGCCAGACGGTCCTGCTCGCTCATCGTCTGCATGATCTTGAGGTAGGCCTCGAAGGAGCGCTGGATGTCGATCATTTCGATCATTTCCTTCACGGCCTGGACGTTGGAGGTCTCGAGGTAGCCCGACCGGACCTCCGGGTTTTCCAGCTCGGCCCGCTCAGCCTCGTCGGAGGCCTCGAACAGGCCCGCCCCTCGCTTCACGAGCGCATCCTTCTTCTTGAAATCGACGATCTTCAGCTTGCCCGTTTCACTGCCGTCGACGCTGACGGTCCCGGCGTTGGAAATCTCGATCTTCTTCCCGGAACAGGTGATCCGGCCGCCCTCGCCCATCACGGCGTCGCCGGACATGGTGACGAGTTCCCCGTTCTGGTTGAGGGTGAAGCTGCCGTTTCGCGTGTAGCGCTCCCCGTCCTTCGTCTCGATGACGAAGTACCCCTCCCCCTGGACGGCCACGTCGAGCGGGTTGCCGCTCTTCTGCAGCGTCCCCGGCGAGTGGTCGACGAGGACGACGGGATCGTGGCTGAAGCTGTCCTCGGCCATGAGGTCCCGCTCGGGCCTGCGCACGAAGATGAGCCGTTCGGCCTTGTAGCCCGGCGTGTTGGCGTTGGCGAGATTGTGGGTCACGTAGTCGTGCTGCGAGAGCTTTTTGACGGCCGCGCTGACCGCCGTGTTCACACCGTACATCATGGCAATCGTTTCCGCTCCTGGGGATGTTGACCCCATAGAAGGCAACGGGTGTGCCACGGGACAGGGTTCAGGGGACAGGGTTCAGGGGTCAGGCGTGGTAGCCCATAACCTCTCGATATTATTTACGTTATATTGTGGCGTGGTTTTCCGCGTAGAATCGGGAATACAGGGAACAGGCGGTCATCAGGCCGTCGGGTGGGTAATTTTGGGAAGGACGGGAAAATATTGCCTCGTTGGAATGGGTTCCCTGTCTTTTCCATGCCGGAAGAAAATCAGGATGACGGGATGGCGGATGACCGACTTGCAGCGACGGGGTCCGCAGCACCGCCCTCCCCCGGACCCTGCTGTTCCCGGTACTGCCCGTTGGCGGAATAGACGAAGGCAAGGATCTCCGCCACGGCCCTGTACAGCTCGGGGGGGATCTGCCGGTCGATATCGAACTGGCTCAGGATCTCGACGAGGGCCCTGTCCTCGCGGATGGGGACGTCATGGCGCCGGGCCAGTTCGATGATCCTCCGGGCCACATGCCCGCTGCCCTTTGCGGTGATCCGCGGGGCATCGTCCTTTGCCGCATCGTAGCGGATCGCCGCCGCCCTCTTCGGCCGGACCGGCCTCGTTTCGCGGATCTCAGGATTCGTTCTCTTCACGCTCTTTCAGCCTTTCGCCCTCGTCTTTCCCTACGCAAAGACGCTCAGCGCCTGCCCGTCCCCGTGCAGCTCCTCCCGGATGCGCTCCTGCATTCTTTCCCGGACCCGGCTGTCCGTGCGGACCTCGAGATCCTCCACGCGGTAGCCCGCTGCCGCCAGCCGCCTTTCCAGATCCGGCAGAAGCCCG
>ERZ1026805.425-NODE-425-length-28454-cov-8.178034_pt1 | contig 28454 bp, 41 predicted proteins | sample MGYA00520883_ERZ1026805 | MGnify/ENA primary metagenome ERZ1026805 (study PRJEB33270, sample SAMEA104284476) | anaerobic digester metagenome | biome: Anaerobic digester microbiome; feature: mesophilic sludge digester; material: Anaerobic digester biomass | place... | reverse complement strand
GAACATCACCCTGCCTGCGGGCGTGGAGATGGTGATGCCCGGAGATAATATCAACATGGACGTGGAATTGATCATCCCGGTGGCGCTGGAGCAGGGTCTGAAGTTTGCGATCCGCGAAGGCGGTCTGACGGTGGGCGCTGGTGTGATCACCGAAATTATAGAGTAGGTGAAAGAACAAGATGGCAAAACAACGCATTCGTATTCGACTTAAGGCATATGATCACCGCGTTCTCGATCAATCCGCCAAACGGATTGTAGAGACAGCGGAGCGCAGTGGGGCGCATGTAGTTGGTCCCGTTCCCCTGCCAACCCGTGTTGAGAAGTTCACCGTACGCCGGTCGACCTTTATTGATAAAGACTCACACGAACACTTTGAAATTCGGACCCATAACCGTTTGATTGACGTGCTGGACCCGGATTCAAAGACGATTGACATGCTCATGCGGCTAAATCTGCCTGCTGGTGTTGATATCGAAATTAAGATCTAGTTGACCAGGTTGCCGATTCCCGACAGCAGTCAAATGCTGTCAAGGGTCAAATCGGGAACGAGTAAAATAAAGCAAGACCTTGCCGGAAGGTTGGGATTGCAGTATAATGCTCAAGTTTCGGCAAAATACCTACCGAAACCAGACAGCGCAAGAGTCGGTTTGTTGGCACACGACAAAGAAACGGTGATGCCGCAAATTGATTGACTGTGCTGTGATCGGAGATGATGCAGCCAAGCCCAGGCTGACAGTCTCGTCAATTTTTATGAACGTCAAGGAGAATACGTATGTTCAAAGGGCTTATCGGAAAGAAAATCGGCATGGCTCAGATTTTCGATGAAAATGGTGTGGCAGTTCCAGTCACATTAATCGAAGCTGGGCCTTGCTACGTTACCCAGGTGTTAACGGTGGAAAAGCAAAACTACTCCGCCATACAGTTGGGTTACGGTGAGGTCAAGCCCAAGCGCCTGACAGCCGGAGAGCTGGGGCACTTGAAGCGAGACAACCTCAATTTGCCGCCCTTGCGCTTCCTGCGCGAATTCCGGACCAAAAACATTGATGTCAACGCGGGGGATCAGGTCACGGTGCAGGCTTTTGCAGTGGGCGATCGAGTGGATGTGGTTGGGATGAGTAAGGGACGTGGTTTTCAGGGTGGTGTCAAACGGTATCACTTCCGTGGTGGACCCAAAACCCATGGTCAATCGGACCGACAGCGAGCTCCCGGTTCGCGAGGTGCTACATCAACTCCTGGTCGTGTATTTAAAGGTTCCCGCGGTCCCGGTCATATGGGCAATGACCAGGTCACAGCTCAGAATCTGAAAATTGTCCTCGTGGACCCCGAACGGAATGTTCTGGGTGTTTGCGGTTCTGTTCCTGGTGCAAAGGGTGGTCTGTTGATCATCCGTGAAGCCCGGAAAGCTTAGGCGATCGTTAGGGTAAACCGGGACGAAGGGAGTAACTAGACGATGTTAGTGGATGTCTTCAACATGGAGGGTAAAAAGGTTGACTCGGTGGATTTGCCGGGCGCAATCTTTGAGGCTCCAATTTACATGGATTTGATGCACCAGGCATACGTTCGCCAGATGGCAAATGCCCGTCTGGGAACACACAGCACAAAAACCCGCAGCGAAGTACAGGGCGGCGGGCGAAAACCCTGGAAACAAAAGGGAACCGGCAGAGCACGGCAAGGTTCCATTCGCTCTCCATTGTGGAAAGGCGGCGGTCGGGTTCATACGCCCCATCCTCATGGATATGAATTAAGCATGCCCAAAAAGATGCGCTGCTCTGCGCTGCGCTCTGCTTTATCTGTCAAGGCGGCTGGTCAGGCAATTGTGGTGGTGGATGAGCTTAAAGTGGCTGAACCCAAAACCCGCCTGATGGCGACTGCCCTGGACAAATTGGTGGGACAGGAGAGTGTTTTGATCCTGATTCCTCAAAAAGATGGTTACGCGGATGTCATCCGCTCAACCAATAACCTGCCGGATGCAAAAATCCTGCTGGCTGGATACCTGAATATTCGCGATTTGCTCAAGTATGATCGTGTGGTACTTCCGCTGGCAGCCCTGGATATTCTGGCAGCAAGTTTGGGTTAGGTAGGAGGAACGCATGAGTACGATCTATGAAATTCTCCGCCGCCCGCTGGTGACCGAGAAAACGAACTATCAGACAAATCGCCTTCACCAATATGTGTTTGAAGTGGCACCCACTGCAACCCGAACCCAGGTGAAAGATGCAGTGGAACTGATCTTTAAGGTTACGGTAACGCGGGTGAACGTGATCCATGTGCCTGCAAAGCGTGCCCGAAAAGCACGCAGCCGACGGTTGGGTGTACGCAATCCTGGCTACAAGAAAGCCATTGTGACCCTGGCACCCGAAGATTCTATTCCGATCTTTGAAGGGGTGGAATAATGGCTATCAAAGTTTACAAACCCACAACCCCCGGTCTGCGGGGAATGACTGGCTATACATTTGAGGAAATCACCAAAACAAGCCCGGAACGCTCCCTTGTGATCCCACGGCAGGCTTATGCCGGTCGGAATGCTCACGGTCGTGTGACGGTCCGGCATCGTGGCAGTGGTCATCGCCGCTTCATCCGGTTGGTGGATTTCAAGCGCAACAAGTTGGATATTCCCGCGAAGGTTGCAGCAATCGAGTACGATCCCAATCGGACCGCCCGCCTGGCATTGTTGTTCTACGCAGATGGCGAGAAGCGCTACATCATTGCTCCGGTTGGATTAAAGGTTGGCGATACCGTGATTGCTGGGTCACAAACGGACATCCGTCCGGGAAACGCCATGCCGATTTCCAACATCCCGGTGGGAACACTTTTACATAATGTTGAACTGATGGAAGGGCGGGGCGGACAAATTGCCCGATCAGCCGGAACTGCAGCCCAATTGCTGGCCAAGGAAGGCGATTACGCCCAACTGCGCATGCCATCCGGAGAAGTCCGGTTGGTCCGCCAGGGCTGCTATGCCACCATTGGTCAGGTGGGCAACCTGGATCATGGGAACATCAAGCTTGGAAAAGCTGGACGCAAGCGCCATATGGGCATTCGTCCGGGTGTACGTGGTACGGCAATGAGTCCACGCGACCATCCCCATGGTGGTGGTGAAGGACGCCAACCTGCCGGTATGCCAGGTCCCAAGAGTCCCTGGGGCAAACCCACCCGGGGTTATAGGACCCGCCGTAACAAGGCGACGGATAAATACATTGTGCGCCGCCGCACAAGTCGGAAGTAATGAGAGAGGGACGATAAGATGTCACGTTCTTTGAAGAAGGGTCCGTATACAGACCCAAAACTATTAAGCAAAATTGAGGCAATGAACACCCGCGGTGAGAAAAAGGTGCTGCGCACCTGGAGCCGGGACAGCACCATCTTCCCTCAGATGGTGGGTCACACCATCGCGGTTCATGATGGCAGGCGGCATGTACCGATCTATATTACTGAAAATATGGTTGGACATCGGTTGGGCGAATTTGCCCCCACCCGCCATTTCCGTGGACATGTTGCTGAGAAATCCTCGAGGGGAAGGTAAGCCGTCATGGATATTCGAGCATCCTTACAAAACTGCACATTTTCCGCCCAAAAAGTGCGCCTGGTGATTGACCTGGTGCGTGGTAAAACGGCGGTGGAAGCATTGAATGTGCTGAAGTTCACCAATAAAGGCGTGGCAAAGCCCTTGCATAAATTGCTGGTTTCAGCTGTCGCCAACGCTGAGGAGAACTTCGGGTTGAGCCGGGAAAATCTGTATGTGCACACAATCACAGCAGATGAGGCGCCCACCCGCAAGTGGCGTCGATTCGGAGCACGTGGTCGTTTCAAGCCGTTGCTGCGGCGATCGTCACACATTACGATTGTGTTACGGGAACGCGAATAGGAGTACCAGGAGTTCTTATGGGTCGAAAAGTTCATCCGATTGGTTATCGTTTGGGTGTGCACCAGCCCTGGGGCGGTCGATGGTTTGCTGAAGGTTCTGAGTATACCGAGCAGCTCCATCAGGATCTTGCGATCCGCGCTTTGCTTCGGAAGGAAGCACCCAAAGCCGGGATTTCCCGGATTGATATTGAGCGGTCAACCGGCAAGGTGCGTGTGATGGTTCACACCGCCAAACCGGGCATCCTCATTGGTCGCAAAGGTGAAGGCGTCAAAGCCATCCGCGCTTCCCTGGAAGCACTGACCGGTAAAAAGATTGATCTGGAAATTACCGAGATCAAGAATCCGGATACCGATGCGTATTTGGTGGCGTTGAATATTGCCGGACAGATCGAACGCCGTGTGGCATACCGCCGGGCGATGAAGCGTTCCATTCAATCTGCACTCCGGCAGGGCGCAGGCGGCGTCAAAATTGAAGTCGCCGGTCGCCTGAGTGGTGCTGAAATGGCACGCACCGTGATTCTGCGCGAGGGGCGTGTTCCCCTGCAGACCATCCGCGCCAATATGGATTTTGCCCGCGCCGAAGCCCGAACCACCTATGGCAAGATTGGGATCAAGGTGTGGGTGTACAAGGGTACAGTGCTGCCGGAAGTGGAAGAGAAAGCCGAATCCACTGAAGGCGTGTATGTGAGTGAATAAGTTTCTGGACGCGAGTTCAGCGATTATAGTGAGGAAGCAGCTATGTTGATGCCAAAACGTGTAAAATGGCGCAAGCAAGTCCGGGGACGGATGCGTGGCAAGGCGCTGCGTGGAGCCGAATTATCCTTTGGAGATTTCGGTCTGCAGGCAGTGGAACCGGGCTGGGTAACAGCCCGTCAGATTGAAGCCGCCCGCCGCACCCTTGTCCGTGCTATGAAGCGTCATGGAAAAGTTTGGATCCGTATCTTCCCGGATAAACCCTACACCCACCGCCCCCCTGAAACCCGCATGGGCAAGGGCAAGGGCAATGTGGAATACTGGGTTGCCGTTGTGCGCCCGGGACGGATCATGTTCGAAGTCGCCGGAATGGAACCCGATGCCGCCGCAAAAGCGCTCCGGCAGGCAGCGTATAAATTTTCCATTCGGACGAAAGTGGTTTCACGCCATGAATCCATGACAGGAGCGCTGGAATGAAAACTTCGGAAATTCGCTTGTTATCAGAAGAACAACTTCTGGCAAAGATAACAGATGCCCGTGAAGAATTGATGAACCTGCGGTTCCAGATTGTGACCGGACAACTGACAGACACAAGCCGTCTGAAGCAAACTCGCCGCCTGATTGCCCGCTACGAAACCATCCTGCGGGAACACCAGACGAAGGAAGGTGCATAATGAACGCACGACGACGACTGATTGGTATTGTTACATCCAATAAAATGATGAAGACGGTTGTGGTCGAAATTCAACGAACCTTCTCCCACCCACTGTACCGCAAGGTTGTTCATACCTATCGCCGTGTCAAGGCACATGACGAACTGGGTTGTCAAATAGGCGACCAGGTACAAATTGTGGAGAGCCGTCCGCTTTCCCGCGATAAGCGATTTGTCGTGGAAACCATTCTGAAGCGTGAAGGGCGAACCCTGAAGGTTGAAGATCAGGAAGGAGCCTAGAACATGATTCAGAAAGAGACGCGTTTAAAGGTTGCGGATAACACCGGCGCACGTGAACTGCTGGTCATTCACATCCTGGGCGGTTCAACCCGACGATATGCGCGCGTGGGTGATGTGGTTGTGGCTACAGTCAAGGTTGCCGCTCCACAGGGCAGTGTGAAGAAGAGCGAAATTGTGAAAGCAGTGATCGTACGCTGTTCCAAGGAATGGCGGCGCGATGATGGTTCCACAATCCGCTTTGACGACAATGCGGCAGTTATTTTGGATACGGATGGAACAAATCCGAAAGGCACCCGCATATTTGGACCTGTGGCTCGTGAACTGCGCGAGAAGGGCTTCATGAAGATCGTTTCCCTGGCTCCGGAAGTTCTGTAAGGCAAGGGAGAAGGAGAAAAACATGAAGGTAAAAATTCGAAAAGGTGATACGGTAGAAGTCATTACCGGTCGGGATGAAGATAAGGGAAAACGCGGTGAGGTAATTAAAGTGCTGCCCGATGAATCCCGGTTGGTGGTGCAAAGTGTGAATATTCGCACAAAACATCAACGCCAGGTTCAGGCTCAGGGTCGCACACTCAAACCGGGTAAAGTCCGCTTTGAAGGTCCACTCGCCATTTCCAATGTGATGCTCGTATGCCCGAAGTGCAACAAGGCAACCCGGGTGGGCATCTCACGTTCGGAAGATGGTAAAGTTCAACGGGTTTGCAAAAAATGCAACGCCCTGATTGATGACTAGTTCGTGCGGGAGATGACAATGAATCATATGAAAGAACGGTATCAAAAAGAAGTTGTCCCCGCCCTGATGAAGGCGCTGAATATCGATAATGTCATGGATATTCCGCGGGTTCAGAAGGTGGTGGTCAACATTGGCATGGGCGAAGCCATGGATAACCCCAAAGCACTGGAAGCTGCCTCGGGTGACATTGCTGCCATTACCGGTCAGCACCCGGTAATTACCAAGGCACGCAGGAGTATTGCAGCCTTCAAACTACGCGAAGGTCGTTCCATCGGTGTGATGGTGACTCTGCGGGGTGAGAAAATGTGGTCCTTCCTGGACCGGCTGATGAATATTGTTCTGCCACGCGTACGCGACTTCCGCGGGGTATCCCCCAATGCATTTGATGGTCGGGGCAATTACACCCTGGGTTTGCGGGAGCAGATCATCTTCCCCGAGATTGAATATGATAAGGTTGACAAGGTGCGCGGTATGGAAATTACGATTGTGACCAATGCACGTTCAGATGATCGGTCAGCAATGCTGCTCCAGCTCCTTGGGATGCCTTTCAGGAAGGAATAGTATGGCAAAGAAATGCATGTCGTATCGAGAAACACGGCGCAAAAGCACCATTCAGGTGCGTAACCGCTGCCGAAGATGTGGTCGACCGCGTGGATATATGCGCCGGTTTGGACTTTGTCGGATCTGCTTCCGCGAGCTTGCTCTGGAAGGTGAAATTCCTGGTGTGACGAAATCGTCCTGGTAAGCCAGGTTGGAGGTATTGGATGAGTTTTAATGATCCTATTGCTGATATGTTAACCCGCATCCGGAATGGCGCCCGCATCGGTAATTCTGTCGTTGCAATGCCCACCTCGAAGATCAAGGTTGAGATTGCCCGGATTCTGAAAGAAGAAGGGTTCATCGAAAGCTACGAAGTGGTCTCGGATGAGAATTCGGTGCAGGAAACGCTTCGAATTCGGATGAAATATGTTGGAGAACGGCGGCAGCGCCGCCCTGTGATTACAGGGTTGGAGCGGGTAAGCCGGCCGGGTCGTCGGGTGTATACCCATAAACAGGATATCCCGTGGGTGCTTTCGGGGATGGGTGTGGCAATTTTGTCCACTCCGAAAGGTGTCATGACGGGGCAGCGTGCCCGCCAACTGGGTGTTGGCGGCGAAATCCTGGCAAAGGTCTGGTAGGAGGAGCAGTCATGTCGAGAATTGGTCGCATGCCTATCACCGTACCAGCCGGTGTTCAGGTGGATATTAACGGGACGGATGTCAGTGTAAAAGGTCCGAAAGGACAGCTTGCACGTACCTTCTCAGATGTGGTGACGATTGAACTGAAGGAAGGACATATCCTTGTCCAACGCAGCTCTGATGAACCCATGATTCGGGCACTGCACGGCACAACCCGGGCAGTCATTCAGAACATGGTGACTGGTGTGAGTACCGGCTTCACCAAATTTTTGGAAATCGATGGTGTGGGTTATCGCGCTGAGATGGATGGTCCCAAACTGGTGCTGTATTTGGGCTTTTCACACCCTGTTATTGTTGAACCCCCCGAGGGCATCAGCTTTGAAGTGGATACAAAAACCCGACAGGTTAAGATCCATGGATACAATGTTGAAGTCCTGGGACAATTAGCCGCTGATATACGGAAGATTCGCCCGCCTGAGCCATACAAAGGCAAGGGTATTCACTACCTGGGTGAAAGAATTCGCCGCAAAGCTGGCAAAGCCGGAAAAGCAAAAGGCGGAAAGAAGTAAGGTGAGAGCGAATGGCTAAGTTAAATCGTACTGAAGCAAGAATTCGACGACACAAGCATGTACGCAAGTACATTAGCGGTACCGCAGATCGCCCCCGCTTGAGTGTGTTCCGCAGTCTGGCGGAAATATATGCTCAGGTGATCGATGATGATCAGGGTGTCACACTGGCGTCCGCCTCGACAGTGGATCATGCGCTGCGTGAGAAAGTGGCGGGTATGAAGAAAACCGAACAAGCCCGCGAAGTCGGTCGGCTGTTGGCAGAACGCGCCAAGGATAAAGGGGTCACCCAGGTGGTCTTTGATCGGGGCGGGTTCAAGTACATTGGTCGTGTCAAGGCTCTGGCGGATGCAGCTCGCGAAGCCGGGTTGGACTTCTAAGGTTTACGGAGAGAGAGTACCTTATGATGGATACGGAATATCAACCATTAGAACCGGCATTTGACGAACGAGTAATTGAGATTGCGCGCGTTGCCAAGGTGGTCAAAGGCGGACGCCGCTTCCAATTCCGCGTTACAATGGTGGCTGGTGATAATAATGGCAAGGTCGGAATCGGGATTGGCAAAGCCAATGCCGTACCCGATGCCATGCGCAAAGCAACCGAACAGGCTCACCGTAACATGGTTCCGGTGACGGTAATGGGAACTACCATCCCGCACACGGTTACCGGCAAGGTAGGTGGAGCGGTTGTGTTGCTCAAACCGGCATCCCCCGGAACAGGCGTCATCGCCGCAGGTGGTGTGCGTGCCGTTCTGGAGGCAGCTGGTGTGCGCGATATATTAACCAAATGCCTTGGCGGCTCCAACACACTCAATGTGGTAAAAGCCACATTTGCCGCGTTGGAACAATTAAAATCGCCAGAGCAGGAAGCAGCCCGGCGCGGGAAATCCACCCGCGAAATGATGCCCTTCTGGGAGCGGAGGAAAAATGACTAAAGCCAAAAAACCCACTCCCAAAAAATTGTGCATCAAGCTCGTCCATAGCGCCATCGGTTATTCGGAGGAGCACAAGGCAACTTTGCGGGCACTGGGACTGCGCAGGATAAACCAGTCTGTGGTGCAGGTGGATACTCCTGCATTGCAGGGCATGTTGCGCAAGGTGAGCCATTTAGTACATGTTGAAGAGCAGGTGGACTGATGAAACTTCATGATTTGATGCCCAATGAGGGCGCAAAAAAGAACCGCAAGCGTGTCGGACATGGCATTTCCGCCGGACAGGGTAAAACTTCCGGACGGGGAACCAAAGGTCAGTCCTCACGAGCTGGCACGGGAGGTAAACTCTACCGCCAGGGCGGAAACCTGCCATTTTTCCGCCGCCTGCCATTTATACGTGGTGAAGGCTTCACCCCGGTGAATCGCGTGGAATACAACGAGATCAACCTGGATCAGCTTGCCCGTTTTGAAGCGGGAGCCGAAATTACACCGGAAGTTCTGATCAAGGAGCGAATGATTTCAAAACCAGCGAACCCGGTGGCTTTGTTGGGCCGCGGTGAAGTAAATGTTGCCCTGAAGGTGCGATTGCACCGTGTTACCAAAAGCGCCAAGATGAAAATTGAGGCGGCTGGAGGTTCGGTTGAATTGATTGGTTAACCGATAAGACAATTAAGGAGACCCAGGCATGAAGAGATCCGCATGGCGCTACTTATGGACGTCACAGGATATTCGTAAAAAATTATTGATCACGTTGTTGCTGCTGGTGATTTTCCGCCTGGCTGCCAATATTCCCGTTCCGGGAATTAATCGTGATGTGATTCGGGGGATTTTCGCCAACCCTGGGGCGGCAGGAACTTTGTTTAACTTGCTGGATCTGCTCTCAGGCGGAACCATGTCAAAATTCTCCATTCTGGCAATGGGTGTGTATCCCTACATTACCGCACAGATTATTATTCAGCTACTCACACCAATCATCCCGGCACTGGAACGCAAGCTGAAGGAAAATCCGCGTGAAGGTCAGAAATGGATGGAACGCTGGACAATTATTCTGACTGTCCCCATGGGATTACTCTCTGCCATTGGTCAAATTAATATTTTTAATTCCATGGCAGCCCAAACGGGTCAATCGGTGCTGACATATACCTATGGTTTCACTGGCGCATCGCTTTTGCCGACGATAGCGACATTGATCAGCATGCTCGCCGGTACCATGTTCGGCATCTGGCTGGGGCAGTTGATTTCTGAATTCGGCATTCCCAACCAGGGGCTGTCGTTGATCATCTTTGCCGGTATTGTCGCCCGCATTCCTGCCAATCTTGGTGGTCTGTTGAGTGATGCACAATATTGGTGGTTGATCTTCGTCATTCTTGCGCTGCTGGCAGTGATCATCTTTTCCATTGTCTATGTTACCCAAGGTCGCCGGAATGTGCCGGTTTTCTTCCCGGGTCGTCGTGTAGGCAGCCGGATGTCGATGCCGGTGCGCAGCACACTGCCGTTGATGGTCAACATGGCGGGCATGATCCCGTTGATTTTTGCCCAATCATTGCTGACTTTCCCGGCTATTGTTGCCCAATTCTTTATGAATTCCAAAACCGAATGGTGGGCAAATTTCAACACAAGCATATACAACCTGTTTAATGGCAATAACGGCTGGTATACCTTGTTTTACTTCCTGATGGTGGTTGGCTTTACCTTCTTCTATACCGATGTTCTATTCCAACAACAGAACTATGGCGACAACCTGAAAAAGCAGGGAGCCCAGTTGGGAAATGTCCATCCTGGTGAACCCACCCAGCGTTACCTGACCAAGGTGCAGAGACGGATCACATTGCCGGGTGCAGTGTTCCTGGGTTCAGTTGCGGTGTTGCCGTTCATTCTCAACCTGTTCCTGCCCGCGGCAGCCCGCCAGGCTGGATTGTTCCTCATCTCTGCGGCTGGATTGCTCATTGTGGTTGGTGTGGTGAAAGACACCTTCAATATCATCGAAGCCGAATTGAAATTACACGGTTATGACGATAGTTTGATTCGAGGTTAAGGATGCCACGGTATATCGTCCTTTTGGGACCACCCGGTGCCGGCAAAGGCACACAGGCTGAAGTCATTTCAGAGAGGCTGGGATTGGCGCATATATCCTCCGGGGATATCTTCCGGGAGAATATTAAAGCGCAAACCAGGCTGGGTGTGCTTGCCCAGGGTTATATAAACCGGGGCGAACTGGTGCCTGATGATGTAACCATAGCGATGATCAAGGAACGGTTAAGCCGTCCGGATTGTGTCAATGGTGCCTTGTTGGATGGTTTTCCCCGCACCCCCAAACAAGCGGATGCTCTATCGACCATGCTGGTTGAATTCAAATCGGCTGTGGATTGTGTGCCCTACATTTCGGTTCCTGCCGGAGTGCTGATTGAACGGTTGAGCGGTCGGTGGACATGCCGGGCTGAAGGTCATGTCTACCACACCATTTTCAATCCACCTCAAAAGGCAGGTATCTGCGATGTGGATGGCTCTGATCTGTATCAACGGGATGATGATAAACCCGAAACAGTAAACCGCCGAATTCGTGTATATATGGAACAGACTTCACCCCTCATTGATTACTACCGGCAGCGCGGCTTGCTGGTGGAAATTAATGGAGAACAACCCATTGAAGCTGTGACAGAAGACATGTTGAAGGCAATTTTGAAAGGGAAGTGCTAGGATTATGTCCTGGGATCGTCAAATCACAATTAAAACTGCCCGGGAGTTGGAAATTATGCGAGCTGCTGGACGCATTAACGCGGAGGCTTTAGCTGCAGCAAGGAATGCAGCCCAGATTGGTGCCACCACGGCGGATGTAAATGCAGCCGCAGAAGAAATTCTGAACAAACATGGTGTCCATTCGCCCTTTAAAAATTATCCAGGTCCTTACCCCTACCCAGCCAGCACCTGCATCAGTCTGAATGAAGAACTGGTGCATGGAATACCTGGCAATCGCAAACTGCGGGAAGGTGATATTGTCTCAGTGGATTGCGGCACGGTATATGAAGGATGGGTGGCTGATTCAGCCATCACATTTGGGGTGGGGTCCATCTCGGAAGAGGCCCGGAAACTGCTTGAAGCCACTGAACGCTCGTTACAAGCCGGGATTGAGAAAATGGTCCCCGGCCACCGGGTGGGTGATGTTTCAGCAGCAATCCAGACCTGTGCTGAATCCTATGGTTTCCAGGTTGTGCGCGAATATACCGGGCATGGTGTGGGACGGATGATGCACGAAGGTCCGCAGGTTCCCAATTACGGCACCCCGGGACGCGGATTATTGCTGCGCAACGGGATGACAATTGCCCTGGAACCCATGGTGCTGGTGGGAACATATCGAACCCGGGTAATGCCGGACCAATGGACGGTATGTTCACTGGATGGATCCCTGACAGCACATTTTGAACATTCGGTGGCAGTCACCGATAATGGTCCGGTCATTTTAACCCTTCCGTGATGGAAAAAGTGAAATTCTGGACGAAACGGGTAACTACGTGTATAATTGCAACTTTGGCTGTCATAATGCAGTCATCTAAGGAGTAATGCAGGAATGAAAGTAACAACATCCATTGGTAAGCGCTGCTCAAAGTGCAAAATTGTAAAACGCTCCGGCGTGTTGTACGTGATTTGCGAAAATCCAAAACACAAGCAGCGACAAGGGTAAAACACGATGGCGAGAATTGAAGGTATTGATCTTCCGCGCAATAAGCGCATCGATGTTGCCTTGACCTATATTTTTGGCATTGGTCTGACTCGTTCGCGGAATATTATCACCGCGACCCGCGTCAATCCTGCCACGCGCGTCAAGGATTTGTCCGAAACGGATGTGAATGCTCTGCGTGAATTCATCTCCAAGAACTACAAGGTGGAGGGTGACCTGCGCCGCGAAGTTCAGATGAATATCAAGCGGCTGGTTGAAATTGGTTGTTACCGGGGTTTACGCCACCGCCGGAATCTGCCGGCACATGGTCAGCGAACCCGGACAAATGCTCGTACCCGGAAAGGTCCCAAGAAGACTGTGGCTGGTCGTGGGCGCCGCCGTGGGGCAACCAAGAAATAATTCTGCCGTCAGAGCATTGGTCGGGAATGGGGAACTTCCCTCCCCGCGGCTGCCTGACCAACGCTCTCTGTGCAGGATGAAAATGATTGCCATTTCATTGAATACCGAAAGATTTGCGAGGGAATATGGCTCAAAATGTACGTTCGGCGCGGCGCACAGCTTCTGCCCGCAAAGTGAAGCGAACCCTGTCATCTGCACAGGTTCACATATTCGCTTCTTTTAATAATACAATTGTCACGATAACTGATCCCCAGGGGAATACAGTGTGCTGGGCAAGTTCCGGCTCGGCTGGATTTAAAGGTTCCCGCAAGAGCACTCCATTTGCCGCCCGTCTGGCTGCTGAACAGGCAATCAAATCAGCGGTTTCCATGGGAATTCAGGAAGTGGACATGATCATCAAGGGTCCCGGACCCGGACGTGAAAATGCCATTCGTGCCGTGCAGGCAGCAGGCATCAAGGTGCGCTCCATTGCTGATATCACACCGGTACCACACAATGGATGCCGCCCCCCCAAGAAACGCCGCGTGTAATTTCATAGAGAGAGGGAAGTTATGGCGAAATATACAGGTCCGGCATGTAAATTGTGCCGGAGAGAAGGTGAAAAATTATTTTTGAAGGGCGGACGCTGCTTCACTGATAAATGTTCCTTTGAAAAGCGCAGCTACGCCCCGGGTGAGCATGGTCGTATCCATGCCCGACAGGATCGAGAATCCGTTTATGCCAAACAACTGCGCGCCAAACAAAAAGCCCGCCGGGTGTATGGCATCCTGGAACGGCAATTCCGCCGTTATTTTATGCTCGCACGACGCTCAACCGGTTTGACTGGTCTGAATTTGTTGCAGACGCTGGAAATGCGGCTGGACAATGTGGTCTTCCGAATGGGGCTGACTGACAGCCGGGCTCAGGCTCGTCAACTCGTCACCCACGGTCATTTCAATTTAAACGGCAAACGGGCGGATATTCCCTCCATGCTGGTTCGACCGGGGGATGTGGTTGCGGTTGAAGAAACGGCCAAGAAGCAACCTTTCTTCAAAGAAATGGCTGATTATGCCGAAAAGCGTACCTGCGCCCCCTGGATTGAAAGGGATTTAAAAACCCTGAGTGGTCGAATTGTACGCCAGCCTGAACGGATTGAGATTGACGGCAACCTGAACGAACAGTTGATCGTCGAGTACTACTCACGGTAATGATGATGGCTAAGTGCAACCACTCACCTGCAATGGAAAGGGGTGAAACATGTGTGCCTTAAGTAACATGGTAACGCCAAAAGTGGAGCGTGAAGCAGAAGCTCGCAATTATGGCAAATTTATCATCAGCCCTCTGGAAAACGGGTATGGGGTCACCCTGGGTAATTCGCTGCGCCGGATTCTGCTCTCCTCTCTGGAGGGGGCGGCTGTCACATCCATCCGAATCAAGGATGTGCTGCATGAGTACAGCGATATCCCGGGAGTGCGTGAGGATGTCATCCAGGTCATGCTTCAAATCAAGCAGCTGCGGATGATCCTTCACGATGTGGACAGCACCTACCTGCACCTGGAAGTGCGGGGTGAATCCACCGTGACTGCTGGCGACATCCAAGTTCCGGCAGAGGTGGAATTGATCAATCCGGACTTGTATCTTTTCCAGGTGAATGACAGCCAGACCCGACTGGAGATCGACCTGACTGTGGAACGCGGCAGGGGATATTCTCCAGCTGCGGATCGCAGTGGGAAACTACCGATCGGTGATCTGCCGGTTGATGCCATTTTCAGCCCGGTGCGGCGCGTGAACTACGAAGTTCAAGGCGCACGCGTTGGTCAAAGCACCAATTACGACAAACTGGTACTGGAAATCTGGACAGACGGGACCATCACACCGGAAAAAGCGCTAGGCGTAGCTTCCAAGATTATGATGGACCATTTGCGTTTCATTTCAGGCATCAACGAAGAAACACTGATGATGGGTGTTGAAAAGGAAACACCGGGCAGCCGGTTGACGAGTGAAGCTGCTGAAACCCCAATTGAAAACCTGGATCTCTCGGTGCGGGTTTTCAATTCCCTCAAGCGCACGGGCATCACCACTGTTGGTGATGTGCTGGAGCTTTTGGAGAAGGGTGATGAAGCGGTGATGTCCATTCGCAACTTTGGCGAAAAGAGCCTTGAAGAGCTGCGCCAGAAAATGCAGGAAAAGGGTTACCTGCAAGAAGAAAAAGAATCGGAGTAAGAGACTATGCGGCATCAGGTATCTGGATTTAAAACTGGTGGAGGTAAAGACCGCCGCGCAGGCATGCGCAAGACATTGATCAAACAACTTTTTGATCATGAACGTATTAAAACCACAAAAACACGGGCGTTGGCAATCCGTGGAGATGCAGAACGGTTGATTACACTGGCGCGCAACAGCGCCCAGGGCAATGATCTGGCAAAAATCCACGCCCGCCGGCTGGCAGCTGCCCGCCTGGGAGATCCCCAACTGGTAAAAAAGTTGTTTGATGATATTGCCCCGCGCTTTGCCAATCGCAACGGCGGTTATACACGGATATCCAGGTTGGGACTGCGGCAGGGTGACTCTGCTGAAATGGTCCTGTTGGAACTGGTTGAGTAATTTTTGACTTGTTGTTCGGACCCCTACCGGGGTATGGAACGTTACCAGATTATTCTTGCCTACGACGGCACAAACTTCCAGGGTTTTCAACGCCAGGAAGGTGACCGTACGGTTCAGGGTGAGGTGGAAGATGCCCTCCGCCGGATTGGCTGGCAGGGTCGCTCCATCCTTTCGGCTGGACGGACGGATACCGGAGTTCATGCGACAGGGCAGGTAATTGCTGTTGATCTTGAGTGGAAACACTCCAGTGATGACCTCCTGCAGGCGATGAACGCCAACCTGACTGAGGATGTGGCGGTTCGGATGGTGCGGGTGGCAGACCGTGGATTTCATCCCCGGTTTGATGCCATCAGCCGCACGTATCAGTACCGTATTTTTCATGACCCAATCCGACATCCGCTGAAAGAGCGGTATGCCTGGAGGGTTTCCCGCCCTGTGGATATTGACCGGTTGCATGCTGCCTCAAGATTGTTGGTGGGGACGCATGACTTCGCTGCATTTGGCAGACCGCCCAGACAGGGCGGCAGCACCACCCGACAGATATTTCAAGCCGGGTGGATGGTAGAGGAAGGGGGCTGGCGGTTTGAAGTGACTGCCAACGCCTTCCTCTACCACATGGTGCGGCGGATTGTTCACCTGCAGGTGATGGTGGGACTGGGGCAATGGTCGTTGGAAAAATTGCAGGCGGGCGTGGAGCGGGTTGAACCGCAAATGCCCGGTCTGGCACCACCCCAGGGATTAACCCTGGTTGAAGTGCAGTACCCGTCGGATGGGCATGAGTTTGAGGATAAGTGAGAGACCTTGTCTCGTGGAGAAGATGATAGTGGACAAGACGTATGTAATCAAAGGTAAACCGCAAGGTGAATGGATCCTGATTGATGCCAAGGATCAGAATTTGGGTCGCCTGGCTGCAAAAATTGCCTATCACCTGATGGGTAAAGGCAATCCTGCCTACACCCCGGGTGTGGACATGGGTCAAAATGTGGTTGTGGTGAATGCAAGGCATCTGGCACTTGCCGAGAAACGCCTGGACTCGAAGCCCTATCACCGGCATTCGGGTTATCCCAGCGGACTCAAGACGGTCATGTTGCGGCGGCAGATGGAAATCCGCCCCGATCGTGTCATTCGGTCTGCTGTATGGGGAATGCTCCCGCATAATAAAATCGGTCGCAAGCTGATCAAGCGGCTGCGTATTTTTGCGGATGCAGAACACGTTCACCAGGCTCAGAACCCAAAGCCAATTGCTTAGAAGGAGCAGGAAAATATGTCGGTGCAATACTACGAAGGAATTGGGCGTCGCAAGGAAAGCACAGCGCGTGTGCGTCTGATGAGTGGCACAGGAGTTTTTCTGGTCAATGATCGTCCAGCGGAGGAATACTTCCCGCGGGTCGGAGACCTGGAAAGCATCCTGCAATCTTTTACAGCCACCGGTCAGGATCGCGGCACTTTCGATGTCACAGTGGTCGTTTCGGGCGGTGGTGTCAGTGGACAGACGGATGCTGTCAAGCTGGGACTGGCACGTGCGTTTGTAAAGATGAACCACGAGAATACTCCATCGCTGCGCAAACTGGGCTTGTTGACCCGGGATGCCCGAATCAAGGAACGGAAGAAGCCCGGTCTCAAGCGTGCCCGGAAAGCCCCCACCTACACCAAACGGTAGAGTGGATTGCCGCTGGCTGCGGCAGCAATTTGAACTGTTTCGGGATGGATATATTTTTCCCCCGGAATGTCAATTGATAATGATCTTTGGAGACTGTCAACGGTTTGGGGAGTTTGGTTGGAAGGATTGCTTCAAGCACTTTTCATCCCAACTTAAAATCGGAGACAGTCTTTATGTTTCCAGCGGGAGAATGCCATGGTTGATTTAAATTCCATCTTGAGAGAATTACCGGACCGCTTGATGTTGGTGAAAGTGGATTGCCTGCAGGAAGCTCATGTGCCCCCATTTCCGATGGATGCCCCGGTGATTATCCTGGATGTGGATGGCGCCAGCCTTTCCAGGGTGGTTGATGTTTTGAAAACATCCTATCCACTTGACCATCCGGTTGAGGTCATTCAAGAGGGGATAAAACATCCGTCCACATTGGAATCCCTGGAGTCAATCGCAGACATTGATGGATTCTGCAACCTGTATGTTCATCCCCTGCCGGCAGGCAGTTCGTTTGAAGCCTTTCAGGAGGTTATTGCCCACCTGCGGGCAGCGGATGGCTGTCCATGGGATCGCAAGCAAACCCATAACTCCCTTCGTCCATATTTATTGGAGGAGACCTATGAAACCCTGGCAGCGCTGGACCTGGGTGATCCGGTAAAGGTGGCGCAAGAACTGGGGGATCTGTTACTTCAAATTGTTTTACATGCCCAGATTGGCATGGAGGAGGGAACATTCCGTATGCCGGATGTTCTGTATGGCATTCACGAGAAGATTGTCCGCCGCCATCCGCATGTATTCGGGGATGTGGAAGTTGGCGATGAAACCGGAGTGCTGATCAACTGGGAAAGATTAAAGGCGGAGGAACGGGAAACGAACGGTGAAGGAGAGAAAGGGATGCTGGACAGTGTCCCGCTGGCTCTTCCCGCCTTGACCCAGGCGCAGGAGATTCAGGACCGGGCTGCCCGGGTGGGTTTTGATTGGCAGGAAATTGAACCGGTGCGTCAGAAGGTGTTCGAAGAGCTGGAGGAAGTATCCCAGGCGGCAAATCAAGAGGAGCTCGAAAAGGAACTGGGTGACCTGATATTTGCGGTGGTTAACCTGGTGCGCTGGTATGATCTGGATGCAGAAAGCGTATTGCGTACGACCAATCAGCGTTTCCGCCAACGATTTTCTTATCTTGAAAAACGTTCTGCAGAGACTGGGAGATCTTTGAGGGATATGACATTGGATGAAATGGATTCCTGGTGGGAGGAAGCCAAGGACCTCGAATGAGAATCAAAAAGACAGGACAAAGTCCTGTCTTTTTTTGGTTTACCAGGTTGTTGAAAACTGGAATATTATTTCCGTAATTCAGGGGAATCAAACCAGAGACCTGTAACCTGGTGAGGTTCGGCAACACTGACTGAAAAACGGATGGTTACTTCCGGGGCTTTTTCAAATATGGCATTATAGACAATCAGAATGTTTTCGTCCACTTCCGCCACACCGGTCACTTCGCGGGATTGATACCCGCCAATCTTGGAATCCAGCATTGATTTCAGGTCTGCAAATCCATTATCATCGATCCCTTTCAGCATGGCTTCATCAAAATCCTTGCTGAATTCGTTGTAATCATTGGCAATCAAACCGGCAAGCAATGTGTCTGCCATGGGTTCGGTATATGCAAGGACTTCAGTTTTTGCATCTCCGGTCAGGGCTTTTCCTGGATTACAGCCTGCAAGTGAAAATGTGAATAGGATCACTGAGATAATTACCAACAGGTGTTTCATATCATCCTCCGTTCTGGTCCTAAATTTTATCGTATGTTTTTTGGTCCATTTTGTCAAGAGGTTGATTTGGCTGGATCGTTTATATATTGCGGGATTACCCGGATAATTACAATGGTTCGAACCGGGCTGTAAAGTGCCGCAGGAGTTCCGGAGCGTAGGTGATGCGGTAACCGCGCAGAGTTCCAGCCTTCTTGGACAAGGAACCCAGGGTATCAATCACATAGTCCATGTGGCTCTGGGTGTACACCCGGCGGGGAATTGCCAGCCGGACCAATTCCAGCTGTGGATAAACCATCTCACCCGTATCCGGATCGGGATGGGCAAACATGACCGAGCCAATTTCCACGCCGCGCACGGCTCCTTCCAGATAGAGTGCAGCTGACAGTGCCTGACCGGGAAACTCACCATGAGGAATGTGCGGCAACAGCCGTCCGGCATCCACATACACGGCATGTCCACCGGCTGGTTCGATGGTGGGCACTCCTACAGCATGCAGACCATCTGCCAGATAAGCGGTTTGACCCAGCCGGTATGCCAGGTAGGCTTCATCCATGCCCTCCCAGAGACCCACTGCCAGGGCATCCAGGTCACGTCCGGAAAGACCGCCATAGGTTACAAAACCTTCCCGCAGAATTAATTCATTGCATATTTGCTGGTAAAGATCAGCATTGCGGACAGCAAGGAACCCGCCCATATTAACAATGGCATCTTTTTTAGCGCTCATCCAGGCACCATCCACCAGTTTGAAAATCTCCTGGGCAATTTGCCAAACGGATTTATCCTGATATCCCGGTTCCCTTAACTTAATGAAGTAGGAATTTTCAGCAAAGCGGCAGGCATCGATGAAAAAGGGGATGCCAAATTCATGATATGTATCCGCCACTGCCCGCAGATTTTCCAGTGAAACCGGTTGACCACCCCCGGCGTTATTTGTGATGGTGATGCTGCCAAAAGGTATGTTCGCAGCCCCGGTTTTTTGAATGAAGCTCCGCAGTTTGGCAATATCCATGTTCCCCTTGAAGGGATGGTGGGCGGTGGGATCAAAGGCAATGTCAGCCACCAGATTGGTGGGATGACCGCCGCGGGCGCGGATGTTCCCGTCGGTGGTATCAAAATGCATGTTGGAAGGAACATACATGCCGGGCTTCACCAGCAGGCTGGTCAGGATGTTTTCAGCTGCCCGTCCCTGGTGGGTGGGAACAAAATGCTCAAATCCAAAAATCTTCTGCATGGCATCAGCCAGCCTCAGATAGGAGCGCGCGCCGGCATAGGATTCATCGCCAGTCATCATCGCCGCCCATTGATGTTGACTCATGGACCCTGTCCCGGAATCAGTCAGCAGGTCGATGAATACTTCCTCGGCGGGCAGAGCAAACAGGTTGTAACCGGCTTTTTGCATGGCTTCCATGCGTTTTTCCGGAGAAATCAGATGGATGGGTTCCACCATTTTAATGCGAAATGGTTCAGCAGGATGTTTCAGCATTCATTTCCTCCATTTTTTAACCAGTTTAGCACTGATATGAGTTGAAGGTTAGTGTCACGTTTCGTTGATTTGCCGCCAAGTGTCAATGATTGGGAGTGAATATCGATATAGTAATATATATTAAAATGTATTAATCTATATTATATTGAACACTAAATGAATATTACTTAATACCCACTTGACAATCCTTAATTAAGGATTACAATGGATTTATCCAACATCGGAGGAGAATATGGCTACTCAAGCATATCCAGTTACTGAAAAACAAAGTCTGCGACTCGTGGTTAATGGTGATTTGTTCTTGAGCTCATCAGATCAACCACAGGTTAAACTGTCCGTGGATGAACCCCGCGATCTTGTCGTCCGGTTGGAAGGCGAGTTGATTGACGTGGTCAGTCGGGATGACACTATTGTTGTGGTTCCTGAATTTCTTAATGTGGTCATCAGCACAATCTCGGGAGATTGTGATTTACGCGACTTGAAATCAGAAGTCAAGGTGGGTCAGGTGGGTGGTGATTTTACGGCTCAGCGATTGGAACAACTCAGCGTGGATGCCATCGGCGGGGATTGTGAAATCAAACAGATCTCCCAGGCAGTCCAAATCCATGCCGTGGGAGGTGATGTCATCGGGGTCGAATTGACCAACCCGTTAGCGCTGGATGGAGCCGGTGGAGATGTTGATCTGATTTCCATTCACCAGGATGTCTCGGTCAAGGCAGGGGGCGATATCAACCTGTCTCTGGTTGAAGGGGGTGGGCAGGTTGTTGATTTGCGTGCTGGAGGGGATGTGGCGGTTGGACTGCCTGAAGGTACGGGAGCCAAACTCGATTTAATCTCGAATTCCAGGGACATCATCATTCGTTGGGGTGGCGAACGTCAGAATGTTGAAAGCCACCGGGATACTCGAACCCTTGGCGATGGCAGTGTTCTCGTCCGGGTGGAGGCTGGTGGTGATATTGTAATTACTGACCAGCCCCGGGGAGATGATCGCTGGCAGCGTCCTTTTGACCGTCAGGAGGAACGCTGGCAGCGTGCGCAGCAGCGTGTGAGATCCTGGGAAAGAGCGATGGATGAGACCAACCGCAGAATAGCGCAAGCTTCGGAACGTGCCGCACGCCGGGCGGAGGAGGCAGCCCGCAGAGCTGAACAACGCGTTCAGGAAACGATGCGCAGGCTGGAACAAAGGAGACAAGGTTGGGTCGGTCAACCGGTCCCATTTGGAGAAGTTGAAGTAAAGCCCTCAAGCCGGGTGACGGATGACGAGCGTCGTCTTATTTTGCAAATGCTGGCAGATGGAAAAATAACAGCCGAGGAAGCCAATAAATTATTGCAAGCCCTGGAAAGTCTGGGCCAGTAAAGTTGAGGTGTCAAATGGAATTCTCCGATGAGCGGTTGATGATTTTAAAAAAAGTGGAACGGGGCGAGTTGACCCTCGAGGAGGCGGATTTTTTGTTACGCGCCCTCGAAACCCCCCAGCAGCAATTTACAGTAGATGAGCCGGAAGAGGTTGAACCAGTTGAATCCGTGGAATCAGTCGAAGTTTTCCCGGCGGAGACAACCAGGGCGACTGTTGATGAAATGGACATCCTGCCGGAACCCGATTCGGGGTTTGATGAGGCTCGCATGAAAAAATGGCGCTATTGGCGGAATATCCCATTATGGATTTCCGTGATTCTGACCATCCTGGGTGCCACCTGGATTTATTTGGGTTGGAAGGCTGCTGGATTTGGCTGGGGTTTCTTCCTGGCATGGATCCCGTTTCTCATGGGTGTGTGCGGCATTTTTCTTTTCTGGAATTCTAAATGGCTGCATGTTCGCGTCCGGCAAAAACCAGGCAGCAAACCTGCTGTGATTCGAATCAGCCTGCCCCTGCCATTGGGAGCTGGTTCCTGGATTTTTCATGCCATGGGGAACCGGATGGGGGATAAAATCAAGGGCGTTGATGTGGATGAAGTGATTTCAGCTGTTAATAGTAATGAACCCATTCACATCTGGGTGGATGATGAAGATGGTGAGCAGGTGGAGGTCTACATCGGTTAATCTCGTGACTAGAGATTATTCTCTTCATGAAGGCGGCTGTTTCCCCACAGCCGCCCTTTTTTTAATATAATAATCAAGGAGAAAGAGGATAAAATTGCACCGTTTCTTTACATCATTAGGTTCTATTGATAGAATAGACTAGCTTTCCAGAATATTGAATTCCGCCGGAATGACTCCCATCAGTTTGAGGTGAATAAATGTTAAGTGATTGGCTCTACATCGCCATATTCACAGGTATAACCTTATTCCTGCCTGGTGCGGCAATTTTTATTGCCGCCCTTCTTTCTCCCAAAAAACCGGACGTCATTAAAAACAGTACGTATGAATGTGGGATGGAGACCGTGGGGGAAGCCTGGATCCAATTCAAGGTTCAATATTATGTCTTCGGATTGATCTTCCTGGCATTTGATGTGGAAACGGTTTTTCTCTATCCTTTTGCAGTGGCATACAACCAGGTGGGCTTGTTTGCAGTCCTTGAAGCCATCCTGTTTATTGCGATCTTGTTGGGTGGTTTGATCTACGCCTGGCGCAAAGGCGCTCTGGAATGGGTGTAAATATTATGGAACGGGTTTCCGGGAGGTAATATGAGTTTTTGGCGTGATCCGGTCACTTTCCTGACCCAGTGGTTTGCCAGTTTACTGGCAGGGTGGGGGCTTGCACCCGGCTGGATTCAATTCGTCAGTTTTGTTATTGGTGGATTTATCCTGGCGACCGGTGCAATGTTGTTTGTGACCCTGCTGATCTGGGCGGAGCGCAAATTATTGGGGCGCATCCAGGACCGTTTTGGTCCCAATCGAGTGGGTCCCTGGGGAATATTTCAATCTTTTGCCGATATGCTCAAAATATTCATCAAGGAACATATTACTCCCGCAGGGGTGGATATTATTCCTTACAACCTCGCGCCAATCCTTTCCGTGGCAGCTGTATTAATGGTCTGGTCGGTCATTCCACTTTCAATTACATTTTACGGAGTGGATTTGAGTGTGGGTCTGCTTTATTTTGTTGCCGTGGGCGCGCTGGGTGAATTGGGGATCATCATGGCGGGTTGGGGCTCGAACAACAAATATGCCCTATTGGGCGCTTTTCGGGCTGTGGCACAGTTGATATCCTATGAAGTTCCCATGGTGGTTTCGCTGCTGGTTCCAGTCATGTTGACTGGCAGTTTAAGCATGAATCAGATCGTAAAACAGCAGGATGTCTGGTTTATCCTGGTTTCCCCATTGGCGGCAGTGATCTTCTTCATCTCGCAGATTGCAGAAGTAGGGCGGGCACCTTTTGATCTTGTGGAGGCTGAATCGGAACTGGTGGCGGGTTTCAATATTGAATATTCCGGTTTGAAGTTTGGCATGTTCTTCGTGGCTGAGTTTGTTCATGCCTTTACCGTTGCCCTGATTTTTACCACGCTGTTTCTGGGGGGTTGGCGTGGTCCGGGAGCGGAACAGTATCCTATGCTGGGATTTGTTTACTTAATGTTGAAGACCAGCGTTGTGTATTTCCTGTCAATCCTGATGCGGGGTACGCTGCCGCGTTTCCGGGTTGACCAAATGATGGATGTAAACTGGAAGCTGTTGACTCCACTTTCACTGGTGGTAATTGCGGTTACAGCTTTAATTGTTAAAGCAATGCAGCCGCTGTCCATGTGGATCATTACACCGGTATTGATCGTTTCAAACCTGGTTCTGGCATTTCTGACACAACAGATGCTGGTTCGGTATTTTAAAAGACGTGTACGCAAAGAAATCGGCTCACGATCCCGCCCTGTGGCAAGGTTGGAAGAAACCCCGGCAGTACCATCGGAATCGGAGGGATGAACATGACCATCAGCAAAATTATCTTTCTGATTGTCGGTGCAGTGACATTGGGCAGCGCTCTGATGGTGGTTTCAGCCCGCCGGATGATGCATGCCGTTCTGTGGTTAATATTGACATTAATGAGTGTGGCAGTCATTTTTGCGATGCTGCAGGCAAATTTTTTCTCGGTTGTACAGGTTCTGGTTTATATTGGAGCCATTTCCATCCTGATTCTGTTTGGCGTCATGCTCACCCGGCGCTCGATGGTCGATCGAAGCGAATCGCTGATTCGACACAACTGGTGGCTGGCAGCCCTGTTATTAATATTTGTGTTCGGGATGATTGTAATTTCATTGCAGCCCTGGGGCTTGATTAACACTCCACTGGTTGCCATGGAGAATTTCAAGGAACCCATTGCAGCCCTGGGTGAAAAACTGGTGGATCCATCCGGTTATCTGATTCCGTTTGAGGTATCTTCCGTACTGCTGTTGGCAGTGATGGTGGCAGCCATTTACATAGCAGTGGAACGAAAAGGAGGGAAATCATGATCCCACTTTCGTGGTATTTGTATCTTGCAGCAGGGCTGTTCTGCATTGGTTTATTTGGTGTACTGACGCACAAGAGTGCCATTGGTATCTTAATCGGCATTGAATTGATGCTGAATGCGGTCAATATCAATCTGGCGGCATTCTGGCACTATTACAGCCAGATCAATCCCTCCCAGCCGCCAGTAAATGGAATGGTGTTCCTGGCGGTTGTATTTATTGTGGCAGCTGCCGAGACTGCTGTCGGTCTGGCGTTGATCATATCAGCCTACCGGAAACGGAGTACGGTTGTTGCCGGCGAGATGGATCTGCTGAAGGGATGAAGAGGTATACGATATGGAAACATTGATCTGGCTTTTACCAGTTCCACCCCTTCTGGCATTTTTCCTGATTATCCTGCTGACGAATAAACGAAATAAAACAAGCCATACTCTGGCTGTCACTGGAGCCGGGCTGTCCTTCCTGGGCAGCATGGTGGTTTTCTTTCGGGCGGTCACAACGAAGGGATTGGCGGAAACACCGTTTGGGTCATCCATTAACTGGCTGCCAACGGGGCTTACCCAATGGCTGCAAATTGGTGTCCAGGTGGATCCATTGACTGCGGTTACATTGTTCTTCGTAGCCTGGACGATTTTAATGATTTTCCTTTACAGTGTTGGCTATCATAATTTCGGCTGCCCAAGGGGAACGGCTGATCAACCCGGCTTGCCCCCCCATGGAGTTGAGGTGATCGGAAAAGATGGAAAAATCCACCGGAGTCCATCCATTGAACCGATGTATGCCCGTTTCTTTGCATTAATCAGCCTGTTTGCTTTTGCAATGTACCTGCTGGTGGTGAGCAATAACCTCCTGACTCTGTACATCGGCTGGGAGATCATGGGCTTATGCTCCTACCTGCTGATCGGGTTCTGGTATGGAAAGGACAGCGCCAAAAAAGCTGCCATCAAAGCATTCCTGACCACCCGGGTGGGGGATGTGTTCATGCTGCTGGGTCTGGCTGCATTGTATACATTGACCGGCACATTGAATTTTCAAGCTGTACTTAATAATCCGGTTGTGCTGGATACATTGGCAGCCACCATTTCCCCGATATTTGGTCTCTCCTGGGCAGGGTTGATTGGATTGCTGCTCTTTATCGGTACAGTTGGAAAATCAGCCCAGTTCCCGCTGCATGTCTGGCTGCCGGATGCCATGGAAGGTCCCACCCCGGTATCAGCAATGATCCATGCAGCCACGATGGTTTCGGCGGGTGTATACCTGGTGGTACGCTTCTTTCCATTATTATCAGCCGGCTGGGAACCCGGCATGCCAATTACAAGCACGATGACCGTAATGGCAGCCATTGGCGGGTTCACAGCATTGTATTCAGCATTGATTGGTGTTGCCCAGAATGATATCAAACGGGTTCTGGCATATTCCACAATCTCCCAACTGGGTTATATGATTGCCGCCCTGGGTGTGGGGGCTTATGCCGCGGCTGCATTCCATCTGGTGACCCATGCTTTCTTTAAAGCACTGCTTTTCCTTGGCTCCGGCTCTGTAATTCATGGAGTGGAACACGGGGTTCTGCAGACCAAAGATCATATCGATCCACAGGACATGTTCAACATGGGGGGATTGCGCAAGAAAATGCCCGCCACATTTTGGACCTTTGTGGCGGGTGGATTGGCACTTTCCGGTTTTCCAATATTGACAGCCGGGTTCTGGTCCAAGGATGAAATATTAACAGGAGCATTTTCCAGTGGTCACCTGGCAGTGTTCATCATCCTGGCGCTGGCTGCGCTGGTGACGGCATTTTACACCATGCGGCAAATCACGCTGGTCTTCCTGGGACAACCCCGGACGATGGCGGCTGAACATGCCCACGAAACTCCCTGGACGATGACTGTGCCGTTGATAATTCTCAGTGTGTTTGCGCTTGGCATCGGCTGGATTGGCGTGCCGGAGGCTTTTCCAGGACTGGGGGGGGTGTTACCCAACTGGTTTGGCGAATTTGTCGGCAGCATGTTGACTGGTGAACATGGAGAAGTGAGTCACAGCCTGGTGCCATTAATTACTTCTCTTACCGTCTCACTGGGTGGTTTGCTGCTGGGATGGCTGGTCTATCGAAATGTGACTGCCGGTGCACCGGATCCGCTGGCAAAACCACTGGGTTTCTTTCACCGCTGGATGAAGAACAAGTTTTATATGGATGAGTTCTACGATCTGGTTTTCATTAAACCTGCCCGTTGGCTGGCTGATGTGTTCACAGCGGATTGGATTGACCGAAAGCTGTTGGATGGCATTTTGCATGGAATTGGCAGGTTTGGCTTGTGGTTTGGCAGTGCCATCCGCAATTATTTTGACTTGCCGGTCATCAACGGTGTGGGGGATGATATTGCAGATGGAACCCGCCAGACTGGGTCCGGTTTGCGGGTGATTCAGACCGGGCATGTCCAGCAATACATGGTGATGGCTGTACTGGTGATGTTGTTCCTGGCATTGATCATTATCTTTTTGATGGGTTAAGGGAATGGAGCCTGGCAGATGATATTCGATAAAACCATTCTAGCGTGGATCTTGTTTTTTCCAACAGCAGCATCCCTGGTGGTAATGCTGTTTCCCAAAGCCCGCCTGCAATGGATCCGGTGGGTGTCGTTCATTGCCAGCCTGGTTCCCTTCACCCTGACGGTTCTCACCTGGCTGCGTTTTAATCCGATTGTGAATCCCTCAACTCCATTCCAGTTTGAGATTAATCTCGCCTGGTATGAAGCTGTCAACTCCACGTTTCACCTGGGGGTGGATGGGATTTCACTCACCATGGTGCTGTTGACGACAATTTTAACTCCGCTGGCAATCCTGGCTTCATTCAACATCCAGGAACGGGTAAAAACCTACATGGTGCTCTTTCTGCTGCTGGAAACCGGTATGCTGGGAGTATTCATGGCGCTGGATCTGCTGCTCTTCTTTGTTTTTTGGGAAGTGGGTCTGGTTCCCATGTATTTCCTGATCGCCATGTGGGGTGGAAAAAATCGAAATTATGCCTCCTTAAAGTTCATGCTATACACCATTGGCGGATCCCTGGGTTTATTGTTAGCCACCCAGTTGATTGGTGTGACCACAGGCACCTTTGACATGGTTACCCTTTTCCAAAAATGGTCCACCATTCAGGAACTTAATGTACCGCTGGGTCTTTCCGTCCCTACAATCAAAGCAATTGCATTTTGGGCATTTGTGGTGGCATTTGCTGTGAAGGTGCCCATTTTTCCCTTCCATACCTGGCTGCCCGACGCTCATACTGAAGCTCCCACGGCTGGTTCAATGATCCTGGCGGGCGTGTTATTGAAACTGGGCGGATATGGCTTCATCCGGCTGGTCCTCCCGTTATTTCCGGTGGAAGCTCAACATTATGCTGGTTGGCTGGCTGCTCTGGCAACGGCTGCCATCGTCTTCGGTGCCCTGGGTGCTTGGGGACAGAATGATTTTAAAAGGCTGGTGGCATATTCCAGCATCAATCACATGGGTTTTGTCGTGCTTGGAATTGCGGCAGCTGCGGCGGCTTGGAAAAGCGCTGATCCGGGGGTGATGTTGAGTGCAAATATCGCCCTGAACGGTGCTGTCC
>ERZ1026805.424-NODE-424-length-28620-cov-7.945178_pt1 | contig 28620 bp, 27 predicted proteins | sample MGYA00520883_ERZ1026805 | MGnify/ENA primary metagenome ERZ1026805 (study PRJEB33270, sample SAMEA104284476) | anaerobic digester metagenome | biome: Anaerobic digester microbiome; feature: mesophilic sludge digester; material: Anaerobic digester biomass | place... | reverse complement strand
CCTCGGTGCCGTACAGTTCCTCCATGCGCGGGTTGGGATAGCGCCAGCCCAGCGCCGTGTCGTAGGCGGTGAGGTTGCCAAAGGGGAAGGCTTGCGCCGCCTTGGGCAGGGAATAGGGGGCGCGGGACATGCTTTCCACGCCGCCGGCAATGAAGACATCCCCCTCGCCGGCGCGGATGGCGCGGGCGGCGGTGTTCACCGCCGTAAGACCCGAGGCGCACAGCCGGTTGAATGTGACCGCCGGCACCTCCACCGGCAAGCCTGCCAGCAGGGTTGCCATGCGCGCCACGTTGCGGTTGTCCTCGCCCGCCTGGTTGGCGCAGCCCAGGTAAACCTCGTCAATGAGGGCGGGGTCCAGTTGATTGCGTTCCACAATGGAGCGGATGACCAGCGCCGCCAGGTCGTCGGGGCGGACGGCGGCAAGAGCGCCGCCCAGCGCACCGATGGGGGTGCGGATGGCATCCACAAGTACAGCTTCGGTCATAAGGATTCCTCCAGACAGGGATTGATGCCCCCATTCTACCACCGATGGGGTTGGGAGGATGGGGGGGTAAAAGGTGGAATAACCAGGCGAGGGATAATGGGCAGCCTGCAAGCTTGCCCAAAGAGGTGACCTGGTATATGATTGTTAATGTAAACAATCAGTGGGAACTTCCCTTGAAACGAACCAATCCAGATGCTCAGCGAAGCCGATACTCGATCCAAACTCATTGATCCTGCGCTCCATGCCTGCGGGTGGACAGAGGATTTATTGCGCCGGGAAGAATCCGCAGGCGGCATTGAGATCCGCAACGGACGTGCCAGGCGCCGCGCCAAGGGACGAATTGATTACACATTGCGGATCAAGGTCAATGCTTCCTCCCAGCCGGTGGCAGTGGCATTGATTGAAGCCAAAGCGGAACACCTACCACCTAATCATGGGCTGGAACAGGCAAAACTGTATGCTGAAAGCAAACGCTTGAATGTGCCATTCGTCTATGCCACCAACGGGCATCTGTTCGTGGAATATGACCGGTCCACCGGCTTGACCACCAGACCACGTCCGCTTACAGAATTTCCAACTCCTGGCGAACTGCGCCAGCGATATGAGGGATGCATGGGATTCTCACTGGAGGATCCTGTCGCCCGCCCACTGCTGGCACCATACCCGGGTGGTGAAGCCACCCGCCGGTATTATCAGGATGCAGCGATACGTTCCGTACTGGAAAAAATAGCCCGCACCATGAAAGTGGGTGAATCTCCGCGCGCCCTGCTCTCCCTGGCGACCGGTGCAGGCAAGACGTTTATTGCCGTCAACCTGCTCCGCCGGATTGCTGCTGCCGGACAGCTTCGCCGGGCGTTGTTTATTTGTGATCGCGATGAATTACGCAGCCAGGCATTGGGAGCCTTCCATAATGCTTTTGGCGCTGATGCTGCCGAGGTGACCGGAAACAACCCCCAAAAGAACGCCCGGATCTTGATTGCCACCTATCAAACATTGGGGGTCGCCACAGAAGAAAGCGATGCCAGCTTCCTGATTGAAAATTACCCCATCAACTATTTCAGCCATATCATTATTGATGAATGCCATCGCTCTGCCTGGGGAAAATGGCAGCAAGTGCTCACCCGCAATTCAGATGCCATTCAGATTGGTCTGACTGCCACTCCGCGCCAGTTGACTGGCGTAAATCCTGAGGATTATCCCGCAGACCAGCAGATTACCGCCGATAACTATCATTATTTTGGTGAACCGGTTTATGAGTATGATCTGGCACAGGGAATTGAAGATGGTTACCTGGCAGCCTGCGAAATCATCCGGCGGGATATTTTTCTGGATCAGAAGATCAAGAATGAACGCGAAACCGGGATTAAAAAGGAAGACCTGGAAGGAAAAACGATCCGTGATGCGACCTCTGGTACAGTCTATTCCCTGGCAGAAATTCGGGCGCATTACAATGCCGAATCGTTTGAAGACCTGATTCAACTGCCCGACCGCGTACAGGCAATGGTGCATGACCTCTTTGAGCTTCTGCTGGCTTCCGGCGGACCGGAGCAGAAGACAATCATTTTCTGCGCCCGGGATACACATGCGGACGACGTGGCGGTAGCCATGAACAACCGCTATATTGACTGGTGCAGGCAGCAGGGGCACTCCCCAGCCCCGCATTATGCTTTTAAATGCACCGCTGCCAGCAGCGGTAATGATTTCCTGCCGGACTTGCGCGGGCTGGAGCGGGATTATTTTATCGCCACCACTGTGGAACTGCTGACTACAGGCGTTGATGTGCCCATTGTGCGGAATATCGTCTTTTTCAAATATGTCCAATCTCCCATTGCTTTTTACCAGATGGTCGGCAGGGGGACGCGCATCCACTCCCCCAGCGGAAAATTGATGTTCCGTGTGTATGATTACACCAATGCCACCCGCCTTTTTGGTGCCAAATTTCTCACCAGTGCTCCGGTTCAAAGCGCACCTTCCAAAGAGGATGGGGGAGGGAAACCGGAGCGTAAACCGCTGGAGGTGGAAGGATTTGAGGTGTGGGTGACTCCTGCCGGACGGTATATCCTGACCATTGTGGACGGGAAAACCGTGCCGATGACGGTGGAGGATTATCAACAGGTTCTGGCTGGAAAACTGGTCAGCCTGGCACCCACGTTGGAGGAATTCCGCCGCCGTTGGATTCAACCAGGTTTACGTCAGGAATTGCTGGCATCCCTGCCGGATGCCGCCCGCTCGGCTGAACTGGTGCGCACCCTGGCAGATATGACGGATTTTGATCTTTATGATGTGCTGGCGGAATTGGGATACGGCATGGCACCGCGCACCCGCCGCGAGCGTGCAGCCGCTTTTGCTTATAAACATGCCTTCTGGCTTGCAGGTCTGCCACTGAAAACTGCCGCCACGCTGCGTGCCCTGGCGGAACAGTTCGCCGCCGCCGGGACGGATGCCCTCGAAAATCCAAATATTTTCAACACGCCTGCTGTACGCCGCGCCGGAGGATTGGCCGCGCTGCAGGCGTTGGGTATGCCCGACCAGGTGATTCTGGATACCAGGAACAGGATTTTTGCTGCGTAAATAGGTGCAACCTTGGAAATACAGGAGAACATGGATATTTTTGCTGTGTCAATTCGGGTAGGGGTGGATGGTCGGGTTGTCGGGACGTATGATTGTTTTGATGGGGTGTATGTAGGGGCGTATTGCCATACGCCCCCACATAAACGTATACATCATTTCCATACACCCCCATATGACGGCACACATCATCGCCATACGCCTGTGGGGATGAATGATTGGCGTCGTTTTGCGGGAGCGCATGGTCGGGTTGTCGGGACGTATGGTTGTTTCGTCGCGGCGCGTGATTGTTTTGATGGGGTGTATGTAGTGGGGGCGTATTGCCATACGCCCCCACACAAACGCGTACATCATTTCTGTACGCCTGCGGGGATGGGAGGAACGAATGGATAAACCGTTACCGGCGGGCTGGCGCTGGGTCAGGTTGCTTGAAGTAAGCTCGATAATTATGGGTCAATCTCCCCCTGGAAGTACATATCGGAAAACATCAGGTGAAGGATTACCTTTTTTTCAAGGTAAAGCAGACTTTGGAGAACGCTATCCAACAGTTACGACATGGTGTGTTGAACCTACAAGAATTGCTGAACCTGGTGATATTCTAATCTCGGTACGTGCACCAGTCGGACCAACTAATGTTGCGAATTGTAGATGTTGCATCGGTCGAGGATTGGCTGCAATTCGCCCCTCAAAAATAATGGAATTAGATTTTTTATTGTTCTCTCTTAAACACTTTGAAGAAAAAATTACCCAAAAAGGCAAAGGGAGTACCTTTGATGCTATTAGAAAAGATGATTTAATCAATTTTAGAATCCCCCTCCCCCCGCTGGACGAGCAGCGCCGGATTGTGGCGATGCTCAACGAGAAGATGGCGGCGGTGCAGCAGTCACGACAGGCAGCAGAGGAGCAGTTGCGCGCCGTGCAGGCATTGCCTGCCGCCTACCTGCGCCAGGCGTTCCCGCAGCTTGGTCAACCCCTGCCTATGGGCTGGCGCTGGGTCAGGTTGGGGGAGGTGTGTGATTCAACAAATATTAAAGATCCAAGAAAAGAACCAAATACACCGTTTATATATGTTGATATTAGCAGCATCAATAAATCCACTAAATATATTGATAATCCCCAAAATATCCTTGGAATAAATGCACCAAGCCGAGCGCGCCAACTTATAAAAACCAATGATGTTATAGTATCTACCACCCGCCCAAATCTTAATGCTGTGGCATTGATTTCTCCTGAATATAATGATCAAATTTGTAGTACTGGTTTTTGTGTTCTCCGTCCCCAACTTGATTTTATATCACCGATATTTCTTTATTATTTTGTTCAAGATGAGTTTTTTGTTTCAACCCTTTCTGATCTTGTTAAAGGTGCCCTATATCCTGCAGTTACAGATAATGATGTCCGAGATGTTTTTATCCCCCTCCCCCCACTGGACGAACAACGCCGGATTGTGGCGCTGCTCAACGAGAAGATGGCAGCGGTGCAGCAGGCACGACAGTCAGCGGAAGAACAATTGTGCGCCGTGCAGGTATTGCCTGCCGCCTACCTGCGCCAGGCGTTTGCAGGGGAATTGTGACCGTCATGTTGCCAACAGCAGCCCGGTCGGAAACCCGCACCGGGATTTCCCGCGGTCATGTCCCCGAAGAGCCGGTCCATGAATGATCCCCGGAAACACCACCGCCGTTCCATCCGCCTGCAGGGGTATGATTATTCCCAGGCGGGGGCATATTTCATCACCATCTGCACGCATGGGCGTGAATATTTGTTTGGTGAAATTGTCGATGGTGAAATGATGTTGAACGAATTGGGGCGTATTGTGCAGGAGGAATGGGAAAAAACACCCGCCATCCGGCTGGAAATTGAATTGGATGAATTTGTGGTCATGCCTGACCACATACACGGGATTGTCATCATCCGTGAATCCCCCGGCGGGGGCGATGATGTGGGCAATCATGTAGGGGCGTATTGCGATGATGTGGGCGATCATGTTGTGGCGCATGGTGACGATGTGGGCAATCATGTAGGGGCGTATGGCGACGATGTGGGCAATCATGTAGGGGCGTATTGCGACGATGTGGGCGATCATGTAGGGGCGTATTGCGACGATGTGGGCAATCGTGTAGGGGCGTATGGCAACGATGTGGGCAATCATGTAGGGGCGTATTGCCATACGCCCCTACACACACCCCATCAAAACAATCACACGCCCTTCCGGTCCCCAACCAAAACCATCGGCTCGATGGTGCGCGGATTCAAGGCAGCCAGCACCCGTTCCATCAATGCCCGGCGGTTCTCCCCGGGTGCCCCGGTCTGGCAGCGGAATTATTATGAACACATCATCCGGAACGATGCAGAATGGAAGCAAATCAGGGAATATATCGAATATAATCCCATCTGTTGGAAGGAGGACTCGGAATACCCGGATGGCAAAACCTAAAAGAAATTCAACCAGCAATGAACGGAAATTTACCTCCCAGGAAAGCCTGAATAATTACATTAAGGGGGTTTGCGATATTTTGCGGAGGTCCAATTGCACAGGCGCGCTGCAATATGTCCCGGAACTGACCTGGATTCTATTTTTGCGCATCCTGGATGACCACGAGGAGCAGGAGGCGGCTGAAGCAGCCGCGGTGGGGGCATCCTTCACCCCCTCACTCGAATCTCCATTCCGTTGGAGGGATTGGGCGGCACCGCCCACCGGAACCCTCCCCGGCATGCCCGGCTGGAAACGGGAGCAATTGACCAACGGTGCATTGGGTGATTATTTCAGCTTCATCCATACGGAGTTACTGCCATATTTAAAGGAACTGCGCAACCGCCCCAACTCCAACCCGCGCCAGAAAGTCATCAGCGAGATTCTCTCCGGTGTGGAAAAAGTCCGTGTGGACACGGAAAAGAATTTTCTGGATGTGTTGGACAGGGTGCATGAAATTCGTTCAGAAAACATTGATTCCACCCATATTTTTACCCTCTCCCAAGTTTATGAAGGACTGCTGTTGAAAATGGGCAGCAAAGGCAACGATGGGGGTCAATATTTTACGCCGCGGGAGGTCATTCGCGCCATTATCCAGACGGTTGACCCCCGCCCAGGAGAAACAGTGTACGATCCCTGCTGTGGTACAGGTGGTTTTCTGGCGCAGGCATATGAGTATATGCAAAATCATCTGCCCGATACTGCCACACCGGATCTGATCGAAATGCTCAAGCAAAACACGTTCTATGGCAGGGAAAAGGAAAACCTGATCTATCCAATTGCGCTGGCAAACCTGGTGCTGCATGGCATTGATACCCCGCGTCTCTGGCACGGGAACACTCTGACCGGGCAGGAAATCTATGGTGGTTTATTCCAGGAAGCTCCCGGTCTGCACGATGTCATCCTTACCAATCCGCCGTTTAGAGGCAAGGAGGGGGTTGAGGCGCAAACCAATTTTTCATATAAAACCAGTTCCACCCAGGTCCTGTTTCTCCAACATGTCATTGACAGCCTGAAGCCGGGTGGACGCTGCGGAATGGTGGTTGATGAAGGTGTCCTTTTCCGCACCAATGAGATTGCTTATGTTCAAACCAAGCGAAAACTGTTGGAAGAATGCGATCTGTGGTGTATTGTCAGCCTGCCGCAGGGAGTGTTCACGGCTGCCGGGGCTGGTGTTAAAACTGATCTCCTCTTTTTCACCCGGGGAGGTCCAACGAAACAGATATGGTACTATGATCTCTCGGACTTGAAAGTCGGCAAAACCAAACCATTAAAGCTGACTCATTTTAATGAGTTTTATAACCTTCTGCCGAACCGCGCCGATAGTGAACATAGCTGGACGGTTTCACGGGCAGAGGTGGAGGCGAAAAATTACGACCTGAAAGCGGACAATCCGCATATTAAAAATAATGTGGACACACGCTCACCGGATGTGATCCTGGACTTGATCGAGGACAGGAATAAGGAATTTCAGGCGACACTGGCACGATTACGCCAGTGAAACCTATCCCTAAATTTATCTGACAAATAAATATAATAATCCGCTGGTCGGTCTGCTTGTATTACCCCGTCACCTTCGTGTACACCTGGAAGCGGGGCGGGTTCTCCAGCGTCTTTTTCACCTTGCACTGGGCGGCGGATTTCACCAGGGCGTCGTGGTACCTTTCCGGGAAGCCCGGTGGAACCTGGATCTCCAGCTCAATCTCCTCCGCCATGCCGGTCGCCGGGCTGCTGTGGATGCGCTCCACAATCCGGATTCCCTCCACCGGCAGCCCCCGCTGGCGGCAGAAACCCAGCACGTAAATCCCGGCGCAGGTGCCGATGGATGCCAGGAACACGGCAAACGGCGTGGGCGCACTAGCCTCGGGCAGCTGATCGGTGGGGACTGTGAAGCCGCCAAAATGGGCATCCACTCTCGAACCCCCCGGAAAATCAATGGTCATTTCCATCATATCAATCTCCAGTTGCAGTGGTTTCCGACCCGGTCACGTTTTCCACTTTTTGTTTCGGCTGGTACCAGAAATACCTCCAGTAGAAATACACCGAGAAGATGTACAGGATAATGGTACCCACGAAAGCCGGTCCGAAGCCGTATTTCATTTGAATCCAGCCGCTGATGGTGGGGCTGAACGCCCAGCCCACCGAGTTTGCCATGCTCACCAGGCTGGCGACCGTCGCCCGGGCGTTTGGCTCCACCCGTTCCATCACGAAGGTCTGGTAAACCGGTCCGCTCATGTTCATCAACGCCAGCCGGATATAGTAAGCCCCGGCGCTGACTCCGAACCAGGGCGAAAAGCCCAGCAGGAAGAGGAAGGGGATGGACATCCCCTGGGTGATGACCACCAGTTCAATTTTACCCATCCGCTCCGCCAGCGGGGGGGCGATCATCAAGCCGAGCCCCATCGCCAGCGAACCCCAGGCAAACATCGAGCCCACCGCCGCATCCGACAGGGAATGTATCTCGCGGAAAAAGACGTTCATAAAGGGCATGATCAAACCAGCGCCGACGGAGGTCAGCAGCATGGGCAGGATCAGGCGGGTCAGCAGGCTGGCTTCCTTTTTAAAGTAGGAAAGCGGCATAAAGTCGGTGCTCTGACCCGCTTCCAGGCGGGGTTTCTTCAGGAAGAAGAGCGGCACAATCGCCAGGATCATCACACTGACCACGACCAGCAGCGCCATGGCGTATGCCTGGGTGGAAACCGCATCAAAGCCGCGCCATGCGCCCATCCAGGTGGGCAGGTAGCCGCCCACCCAGTTGCCCACAAAGCCGGATGCCATCATCAGACCGGAGCTGAAGGAGAAAAGATAGGTGCGCTCCCGTTCGGTGGAGTTCTCCATCAGGAAGGGTCCCATGGTGACGCCCGCCAGGCTCTGGGCAAGACCCAGCAGGATGTTCATGCCCAGCAGGACGCCGCGGTACGGCAGGAGGGTCATGGTGAGGGTGGCGACGGCAACAAACAGACCGCTGATCAGCAGGGCGCGCTTCCGCCCCATCCAGTCCACCACATAGCCCATCGGCAGGGCAGCCAGCAGCGCTGTAAAACTGCTGACGCTGACCATGTTGCCCAGGAACTCCTTGTTGTAGCCCAGGCTGAGGACGAAGAAGTTGAACAGCAGGCGGAAAACGCCGGAGGCTGCGCCGCTCAGCACCACGTTCATCAGGTAGAGGCGGGCATTCGGCTGGAAGGAGGCGAGATTCTCGCCATAATCTTTAATAACTTTATAAGAACGCTTCATTGATGTCTCAAATAATTCGTTAATTCCGGCGTCAGGCTGCCGGTTCATCTTCCGAGGTTAAGAAGGCACCCAGCCGGTTGAAGATCAGTTCCACCGAGCCGGGATTGGCGGTGTACCGGCGTTCGCCGTCCGCCTGCAGGGTGATTTCCACCATGCCCGCCAGGCGCAGCTCGCGCAGGTGATGGATGACCGTGGGCGGGCGCAGGCGCAGGCGTGAGGCAAGCTGCGCCGGGGTGAGCGGCTGGCTTGCCAGGTAGCGCAGGATGCGCAGGCGGGTGGGGTCTGCCAGGGCTTTTAAACCGTTCACCAGCAGCTCCGGCACCTGCTCGCCGGGCACCAGCGCCACATCCGCCGGACGGGCGCCAAATACCACCAGCGTCACCTGCGGGCTGATCTCGCGGTAAAAGACCAGCGGCGTGCTCCAGAAGGAGGGTGCCAGCACCAGCTCGCGCATGTCGGGCAGGGCGGTAAAGCGCACCCCATGAGAAAGCTCCGCCAGCAGGCGGTCAGCCGGCAATGATTGGGACTGGCTCTGCGCCGTCTGCAGGGCGGCTTCCAGGTGGGGCTGGATGCGCTGCTCCTCCTCGGCAAAGAACGCCTGCCGGTACAGTTCCAGCGCCTCCAGGATCTGGTCGCCGGTTTCCGCCAGCCGGGTGAATGCCGTGCAGAGTTTTTGCGCCATCTCCGGTTTGGGGGGTGAGAGCCGCCAGGGGTTGAGGGCTGCCACAGCTTCCACATCCGCGGGGGAGAATTTGCCATCCGCCGCAATCCGCATGAGAATATCGTTCCATTCCGGCTTTTCCACACCTACTTTCATCAGGGCGGGCAGGCGATCCGCCGCGGGCAGGGCGGCAAGCCCATCCAGGGCGGAGCGGGAGGTTTTGGGGGCGGGCAGGCTGTGCAGCCAGTTGAGCGGCGCACCAAAAAAGGAGATGGCATCCTCCAGCACCTCACGGGCGGCGGCGGGCAGGCGTGAACGCACGCCGGCTGCCCAGGAGGGGCGCAAGCCGAAAATTGACGGGTGGTGCAGCACATACAGACTGATGAAAAAGTCGTATGCCGTGCCGCTGTCCCAGCGCAGGCGGGGTTGGTGAACAGGTGTATTAGACATATATCTAATATAGCATGATACCCGTTCCCGGTGTGATCGTCAAGGCTTGCAGATCCCCCGGCGGAAATTTTCATCAAAAAAAAGAATCATGTATAATCAGCTTATCAGTTTGGAGGGGTTGGAGGGGCTTTGAAAATAGCAATTCCGGCAATCGGGACAAAATCAGACGTCTTCTCCTACCTGGCACTGGCGGTTGGTCTGCAGCGTGCCGGGCATATGGTGATGATCGGCAGCCACCCGCACATGGCGGCAATGGTGCAATCCTACGGCATCCCTTTCACCCCCATCGGACCGGATGTGGATCTTGCCCGTGAAATCAACCGTGTCCGTGAACGCGCCCGCAGCTGGCTGGGCGCCTACCTGGGGGTCAGCCGGCGCCTGACAGCCGCCATGCTGCAAGCCTCGCCGGATATCCAGAATTTATGCCGGGATGCCCATCTGGTGATCGTACCGCACACCTTCGTGGGGCGTGCCGAGGTGGATTTGCTCTCCAAGGCATTCATCACCGTCACTGCCCAGCCCACCCTCATCCCGACGCCCTTATCGCCCCGAAACGAGATGGAATCCTTGGTGGACCGCCTGGGAACGGCGATCATTAACCGCCTGGTGGTGGAGCCGCACAACCGTCTGCGCCGCAGACTGAATCTGCCCCCCCTGGACAATGGCGTGGAAAGCCTGCTTTCCACCCGTCTCAACCTGGTGCCCTTCAGCCCGGTGATGACCCCGCCCGACCCCCACTGGTCGCCGCAGAACCGGGTGGTTGGTTACTGGTTCATGACCGAACCGGAGGAATGGCAGCCCTCGGCTGAGCTGCAGGTCTTCCTGCTGGCGCACGAGCCGGTGATTGCCATCAGCCTGGGACCGTTCTTCCGAAACAGCCGCCGCAGTCTGCGCATCGCCCGCCGGGTCATTGAAGCCGTCAAACGGGCGGGGGTATACGCGGTGGTGCAGGGCTGGGAGGACATTCAGAGGCACCTGGAGATCCCGCCCAACATTCTGCCGGTTTCAGGCGTGCCCAACCACTGGCTGCTGCCACGGGTCAAGCTGGTGCTGCACAACGGCGGATTCGGCATCACTGCTGCTGCCGCGCGTTCCGGGGTTCCCTCGGTGGTGGCACTCAACCGCACGGAAACGCCCATCTGGGCGGAACGCCTGGCGGAACTTGGCGTGGCGCCCGGATATATCCCGGCAAACCACTGCAAGCCGGGGGTGCTGGCAGACGCCATCCGCGTGGCGCTGTGCAGCGTGGAGATGCAGAAAAGGGCGGCGGAATTGGGTGAGCAGGTGCGGTTGGAGGGGGGTGTACGCAAGGCGGTCTGGTTGATTGAAGACGTGATGAGTTGAGTCCCTTCAAGGGGGACGGATTTTCACAGCCGGGACCATAAAAAGGAAACGATCAACCTGAAAAGGCGGGAGCGTGTGCCCTGTCACTCTGTCCGATTGGAGCGGGGCGGGGGAAATTCATACCCGTGCCGGCTCCGAAAATAAGGTGACAACAGCGAATCGCCACAAGGAGCCTGCCATTCAATGCCGATTTTTTTATTTTCACAAATATACGATTCACATCTCAAATCTTGACAAAATGCACGGAAAAAATCATGACAACCGGACATTGCCCATGTGGAAATCCTGGCATACAATATATTCGTTATGACGAATATATCCCCTGCTGATCCCCCCATTGAGGATATTTCACGGCTGCTGACCCTGGTCGGGCAGCCGGTGCGCATCCAAATCCTGTTTGTGATCAGCGGGCGGGAAGCATGCGTCTGCCACCTGGAAGCCGCCTTGGGTTTGCGCCAGTCCAGCATTTCACAGCACCTGATGGCGTTGCGCAAGGCTGGTCTGGTTACCCCCTGCCGGGAGGGGCGCAATATCTTCTACCAGCTGGAACAGACCGGGGTGATCACCCTTCTTCAGCAGGCAGCCCAATTAGCCGGCATCCAGCCGGATGTCCTGCAGAGGCTGGGTCAGCGCCCGGTTGAAAACTGCCCCTGCCCGCAGTGCAATCCCGGAATGGAGCCTGCCCAATCCTGCACCAACCCAATCCCAAAGCATCATAAATAAGGAGCCAGTCAGTATGGAAAAGACCCGTGTCACCCGCCGCCTTTCTTTTTTGGACCGCTATTTGACCTTATGGATTTTCCTGGCAATGGGGGTCGGTGTGGGTTTGGGCTACCTGCTGCCCCAGGCAGTTGAAACTTTTAACCGCTCCGTTTCGGTTGGCACCACCAACATTCCCATCGCCATCGGTCTGATTCTGATGATGTACCCGCCCCTGGCAAAAGTACATTATGATGAACTGGGCAAGGTTTTCCGCAACTGGAAGGTGCTGGGCGTGTCGCTCCTGCAAAACTGGATCATCGGTCCCATCTTTATGTTTCTTTTGGCAATCATCTTCCTGCGCGGTTACCCGCAATACATGTCCGGGTTGATCATGATCGGTCTGGCGCGCTGCATCGCAATGGTAATCGTATGGAATGAATTGGCGAAGGGCGACACGGACTACGCCGCCGGATTGGTGGCTTTTAACAGCATCTTCCAGGTGCTGTTCTACAGTTTGTATGCCTATGTTTTTATCACCGTCCTGCCCACCTGGTTTGGGCTGGAAGGGGTGGCTGTTCACGTAACGATTGGTGAAATTGCCCGCTCGGTATTTATTTACCTGGGCATCCCGTTCATTGCCGGCTTGATCACCAACCAGGTGCTGACCCGCATAAAAGGTAAGGAATGGTACAACAAGACCTTCATTCCTAAAATATCCCCCATCACCCTGATCGCCCTGCTCTTCACCATCCTGATGATGTTCTCGCTTAAGGGCAACCTGATCGTCACCATCCCCATGGATGTGGTGCGCATTGCCATCCCTCTCCTGATTTACTTCATTGGCATGTTCCTGGTCAGCTTCATGATGGGCAAGGCAGTCGGCGCTGATTATCGCCAGACCACCACACTCTCCTTTACGGCTGCCTCAAATAATTTTGAGTTGGCAATCGCCGTGGCTGTGGCAGTCTTTGGTCTCAACTCCGGTCAGGCTTTTGCCGCGGTGATTGGACCATTGGTCGAAGTGCCGGTGATGCTCGGACTGGTCAATGTGGCATTCTGGCTGCAAAAACGATTGTTCAATACCGCAAAACAACCGTCCGCCCCGGAGGAGGCATGAACACCCATCGAAGCGGTTTGTGTTGTGCGGTGAGCCGCTCGCCTGTACCTACTGCGGCAGGCTGTTTGAAACCAGTGTGCGCTGCACTGCCGGACATTATGTCTGCGACGCCTGCCACAGCCTGGGAGACAATGATCTCATCGAACAGTTTTGACTGAAAACCGCCCGGATTGATCCGGTTGAAATGGCACTGGCGCTGATGAAGCACCCCTCCTTCAACATGCACGGTCCGCGCTGCTGCAAACGCAATACCCTGCTGGCAATTGCAGAAGTAAGCCGTCTGGTGCGGAACCATATCGACGAAGGGTTCACCGTCAGCCAGCCGCCGCCCTGCGTGTTTACTGCCTTGAACAAGGAATGCAGGCAGGAGGGCTGCCCCTTCAACCTGGAAAACGGTCGCCAAAAAGACGGGGAGTGAAATCAGCGGTGTTTGCCGGCGGCTTCCGCTCCCGGGCATTTTCCGGGAGGGTTTGAGGGAATCTCAATTCAGCACCTGTTATACTTAAAACATGATTCAGGTCACGCCGGACATATCCATCGATGAAAAGGATATTTCGTTTGACTTTGTCCGCGGCTCCGGTCCCGGAGGTCAGAACGTGAACAAGGTCGCCTCCTGCGTTCAACTTCGCTATAACCTGGCTGCGGCGGTCTCGCTGCCGGAGGAGGTCAAACAACGGCTGCACAGTCTTGCCCGCAGCCGCATCACGGAAGAGGGAGTCCTGATCATCGAAGCGAAGCGCTACCGCACCCAGGAGCAGAACCGGGAGGACGCCATCGCCCGGCTGGTCGTACTGGTTTTCAAGGCAGCCGAAAAACCCAAGGTGCGCCGAAAAACCCGCCCCAGTGTGACCTCCAGTGCAGCGCGGGTAGGCGCCAAGAAGCAGCGCGGGGAATTAAAACGTCTGCGGCATTATGATCCGGATGAGTGGGAGTGAGAGGAATCTGCGGTTATGGTTCTTCGTAATTCCCTCTTGCATTAATCCATTCATTCTGGTATACTCCTTATTGATAATTATTATTTATTACAAATAATTATCAATAAGGAAACCATGGAAAACAAACTGCAATCCCTCATCCATAAGTTCCAGCAGCATGGCAGGCGGCTGACGCCCCAGCGCATGGAGATTCTGCGCATATTGGCTGAAAGCCGCAACCACCCGACCGCCGAGCAGGTCCACGTCCGGGTGCAGCAGAGATTCCCCATGACCAGTCTGGCAACCGTCTACAAGACCATAACACTGCTCAAGGAGGAGGGGGAAATCCACGAGCTGTCCTTCGGGGGTGAATCCAGCCGTTACGATGGTCTCACCACCCAGCCGCATCCCCACCTGATCTGCAACCGGTGCGGTAAAATCCTCGATCTTGATCTGCCGCTGCTCAACACTCTGCCGGATGATATCGGTGCGAAGTATGGTTTTAAAATCGTCAATCACCGGGTGGATATTTTTGGCATCTGCCCGGAATGTCAGCCGCTTGTCGATGACAATTCATCGCAGGCAGCTGCAACCTTTACCCCTTAGGAGAATACCATGTTAAGTAAACCCGTTTATGAACTTGTGAACGAACAAATCACCCACGAGATGGCATCCGCCTACCTCTACCTCTCCATGGCAGCCTGGTTTGAGGATGCCAACCTGCCCGGCTTTGCCCACTGGATGAAGGTCCAGTTTGAGGAGGAGCAGGAGCATGCCATGAAGTTCTTTGAATACATCCACGACCAGGGCAGTCGGGTGGAGCTGAAAGCCATCCCCGCACCCGAGGTGAAGTTTGCCTCGCCGAAGGAAATCTTTGAGAAAACCCTGGCGCACGAAAAGCTGGTCACCAGTCTGATCCTGAAAATCAACGAAGCCGCCAAAGCCCAAAACGATGTGGCGACCCAAGTCTTCCTGCAATGGTTCGTCACCGAGCAGATTGAGGAGGAAAAGAACGCCTCCACCATTCTGGATCTGCTGGAGAAGGTTGGCGGCAGCACCGGCGCACTCTATCAACTGGATCACCAGGTGGGCAAGCGCGGCGGATAACCTCCCCAAAAAACAAATAATCTCCCGGCAAACCCCCAGTAGTGGGGGTTTGCCGTTTTTTACAAAAAGATCAAAAAAGGCGAAATAATCCACAAAAACTGTGGATAAACCTGTAAAAACTGTGGATAACTCTGAACAAATGTGGAAAACCCGTTCTGTTTTCAACCCGCGAGGGTCATTATTTATCATTAAAATCCCCCATATGTGGGGTCTCGGTTGCATAAACTACGATTCATTGCACAGGCTCAATCCAGCGCCATCCGGAGTATAAATTTATTCTTATTTTCTCCACAGGCGGGGTGGATAATTCTATATACTTAAAACCCCAATTGTGGGGGTATGACAAGCCGGGTCAGCCTGCAACTGCGGGATGAAGCCGGAGGCAGGCGAATTATCCACTTATCCACAGTGTCTACTACGTCTACGATTCTTAATTAATATATATGGATATGTGTGTGGATAATAAGTTATCCCCAGTTTCGCATTTCCCCTGAATGTCAATGATCTCCTGGAGATTAGCACTCTTGATCATTATCTGATTTCACAAACCCATTCTTAACAAACCCAGCACATGGGTTGAAACATCCACCGCCCGTTTGCCGGGTGACCGCCATGATTCTGACAGGGGAAACTCCACCGATTGCAGCCTTTCCCGCTGAAAATCCCACATCGCCTGTCCGTTGCGGCTCTCCCACAATCCGTTCAACACACCGGCGGCAATCTCCCGCCATGCCGGGAAGAGCGCCAGGGTTTTTTGCGAGCGCAGCCAGTAACCAACATGCCGCCCCGGCGGCTGTGCCAGCAGCTGTCGCTGATAGCGGATTCCATCAGGCTTGTTCCAGATCCATTCCACCAGCAGCCGCTCCAGACCGGTTGGCAGGGGGCGGGTTGAGAGAATCCACAGCATGTACTGGCTTTCCAGGAAGCCGCCGGGCGCCTGGATGCTGCAGAGTTGGGGATAAGCCGCCGCTTCATCATCCAGCCGGTATGAACCGGAGACAAAAGATTGCCGGCAGATTTCGAGACACAGGCGGTGATGGGAATCCAGGACGGGGTGATGGGGATCGAGCCGCGCCAGGCTGCCGGCGAGAACCAGCGGGATGAGGACATCCCAGCGTTCATTCTTTTCCGGCGGATCGGTGATGGTCAGGCTGCCCGCCAGCGCTTGCAGGATGTACTCCCGCACGCGCTGCAGAATTGGATCGCCGGGTTCCAGCCCCAGCGCCAGAGCCCGCTGAATTGCCTGCTCAGTGGTGCGGAAGACGGTTTTGACTTTGGTATCCTGCGAGTGGAACCGCCCCCAGGAGCCATCCGGGAGCTGGGAATCCTCAAGCTGTTTCACCCAGCGGCTGGTGTGCGCCGCGGCTTTAAGCTGTCTCATTTCCGGTGAGGAGGGATCCCGGCGCAGCACATCACGGGTGAGCAGGTATTTCACAACCGGGTCGGGGTGGGTGGATAGGAGTGAATCAGCGCAATGGTGAAGGTTTGTGAGGGTGAATGCGGGGCAGGGGGTCATGGTTTTGGAGGGGATTGGGGGGAAAAACTGGCGGGTGATTCCATCCGGGCATAATCGCACATATCCCGCAGCGGGCAATGCGGACAGTCCGGCTTGCGGGCGTGGCAGACCTCCCGCCCCAGGCGGATGAGGTTCAAATGGACGGGGGCATAGGTCTGCGGTGGGAATATCCCAGAAAGGTGTCCATGCGCCTGCTCGACGTTCATGTTCTGCGGGCGCAGCCCCAGCCTGCCGGTAACGCGATGGATGTGTGTATCCACTGGAAAGGCGGGCATGTCCAGCGAAAAAAGCATGACAATGGCAGCCGTCTTGGGACCCACCCCGTGGAAGCGCACCAGCCTGGCATAAGCTTCTTCCGGTGGCAGTTCACGCAGAAAGTCCAGTTCCAGCCTGCCGCGTTCAGCGGTGATCTCCCGCAGGGCGGCTTGAATACGCGGACCCTTCCGGTTTGCCAAACCCGCCGGGCGGATTGCCGCCACCACATCCTCCAGGCGGGCATCCCGTACCTGCTCCCAGGCGGGGAAGCGTTCCCGCAGCCGGTTGAATGCCGCGTCCCGGTTGAGATCATTGGTGTTCTGCGACAGGATGGTGGAGACCAGTTCATCCAGCGCCGGCAGCGGATGGCGCCATTCCGGCAGACCGTAAACCTGCAACAGGCGTTCATGGATGGTCAGGGCGTGTTCCGCCAGCGTCAAGGGAGCTTCATTCATGGATTCTTTTCCTCCAGGCTGGCAGCGATCCTTTGTTCCGCCAGTGCCGTGTATTCGGGATTGATTTCATAGCCCACGTAGCTGCGACCGGTTTTCAGGGCGGCGATGGCGGTCTGTCCGCTGCCCATAAAGGGATCCAGGATGATATCCCCGGCATAGGTATAGAGTTGGATGAGCCGCCGGGGCAGTTCCACCGGGAAGGGCGCCGGGTGACCGATTGATTTTGCCTGCACGGCAGGCAATGTCCACACGCTTTTGGTCAGTTCCAGAAATTCCTCCCGGCTGATGGTGTCCACCCGACCGGCGGATTCCCGGGCATACATCTGCCGGGAAAACACCAGCACATATTCATGCACGTCCCGCAGCACGGGATTTTTGGCGGATTTCCAGCTGCCCCAGGCGGTGGACGGGCTGCCGCTGGACGCCTTGTTCCAGATAATCTCGCCGCGCATCAGGAAACCCAGTTCCAGCAGGTCGGCAATGATAAAGGCATGCAGGGGCAGGTAGGGTTTGCGCCCCAGGTTTGCCACATTAATGCAGGCGCGACCGCCTGGAACCAGCACCCGGTATACCTCCGCCCAGACGCTGCGCAGCATCCGCCGGTATTCCCCCAGGGACAGGTCGTTGTCATACTCCTTGCCCACGTTATAAGGCGGCGAGGTGACCATCAGGTGCACGGAACAATCCGGCAGGTCACTCATCTTCTCACTGCTGGCGCACCGGATGGAATTCAGAAGCGCCGGCGGGACGGGATTTTCCACATACTCCACCGGCTCTTCGCCGGGCAGTCCGGCATAAAGCCGGCTGCCATAAAATGAGGATGAATCATGATTCACACGCCCGGGGCTGCCGAATGCGCTGGTGGATGTTCCTGCCGGTCGCGGGCGCTTAGCCATGACCCGTGTAAAGGTTAAAACTGGATATCCAGTGAAAATTCAACCGGGCGGATCTCACCGATGCGCACCTTGCGCCAGTTGTATTGGGGACGGGCGGCAAACTTTTCCAGTGATTCGGAAATTTCAGCATCCGTCAGGGCGCCGAGCTGCCGCAGGATTTCAATGGCAATAATGGTGCGGGCTCGCCCGCCCCGGAAGAAGTCACCGGCATCACCGTCGGAAATCTTTATGCAGATGCCCAGCGCCGGGCTGCCCGGGAAAAGGGCATCGGGCAGCAGTCCCATTGCCTGGTAGCCTTCGGCGCCGCCCTTGGAGATGATCCGTCCCTTGCCCACCTGCATCACGATTGTATCGAAGCGCTCGGGTCCCGCCACCATGTCGGGGTGGCTGGGCATGACACGGGTGATGTGGCGGCAGGCTGCCGCCCGGGCTTCGGTGAGGGCGGAGGGATCGCACAGCCGGGCAAATGCCAGCGCACCGTTGTACATGGGCACGGCATACACCGGCACCGAGCAGCCATCCACGCCAACGGGGATTTGTTCCACCGGCAGTCCCGCCATTTCAGCAAAAGTTTTTAAAATCATCTGCTGGACCGGATGAGCCAGGTCAATGTAATTCGCAGTGGGGAATCCCATCAGCTTGCAGAGAGCCAGCATGCCGGAGTGTTTTCCGGAGCAGTTGTGGCGGTTGGGGGTCGTCTCCTCCTGCCTCAGAACCAGGCGCAGGTAGGTTTCCCGGTGGGTGGGGGGATGAACCCCGCACATTAAATCAGCTTCGGTGACGCCGACTTTACGCTGGATGGATGCCGCAGTCGCAGCATGATCATCCGTGCCGGAATGGGAGGCGCAAATCAACGCCAGCTCGCAGTCGGTCAGCCCGAAGGTTTCCACGCCGCCGTGTTCCACCAGTGGAATAGCCTGGATCGGTTTGCTGCTGGAGCGCAGGTAGGTGACTGTATCGGGATTGCCCAGGGCAGCCAGTAATTTACCCTGAGCGTCCACGATGGCTGCGGCTCCGTACATGACCGATTCGACGATGGGTCCGCGATGGGCTTCCACCAGGGGAATGTAGGAAACGGGATTATTCATATGATGGTTTTACTCCTCAAGATCATTCGTGTTCGGTCGATAATGGCGGAGATAATACTGGAACAAGCCATATTTCAACCGGTTGGTATACAGGGTCAGTCGTTCGGAGGGAAAGCGGAACTGGCTGAGCAACGGCATCACCAGATTTTGGGTTTCCTCGGGTTGAGCCCGGTTCACTGCCAGCTTTTCCATGCCCTGGTGCACTTCCACGAGGAAATCCAGCATCAGGCGCACATGATTGTGGGTCAGCAAACCGTTGCGTCCGCCGACAAACAGGTAATTTTGATAATCCGGGGTCAGCAATAATTGCAATGATTCCTGCCAGGTCGCCAGGTCCGCCTGCGCCAAAAATGGCGGCTGGTCGGCAACCACCGCATCGCCCAGGAAAATCACCTTTTGATGCGGCATGACCACCCAGGATGAGCCGGTGGCAGGTCCCGGGTGATATTCCAGCCTCAGGCTGGCATCTTCCTCCCAGTGGAGGACCAGCTCCTCGGTGAAGGTGATCTCCGGCGGCGCCCAGCGGACACTCCCCAGGCTGTTATATAGCTCCCACTCGGAACCGGTTTCGCTGCTGCTGGCTTTAAAAGTCATCGCCCGGGTGCGGTATGCCTGGTTGATTTTTTCATGTCCGATGACCGTACATTCCAGGGCGCGCACGCCCAGGGTGCGGTCATAATGGGCATCCAGGTTGATGACCAGCCGGTCAATTCCACCGCCCAGGTTCAGCAGGGAGGAACGCCACAGCCGGGCATCGTCACACCGCAGCGGGGAGTCAATTAAAATCAGACCGTGTGACCAGTTGATGGCGCCCAGGGTCACGCCCGGGTAACCGGTTTCCATAAAGATGTGGGTTGCAATTTCCTGCATTCGTAATTCCCTTCCAATGGGAGAAATATCAATTCTGTAAAACCGGCAGTGAGAACTTGAAACAACTGCCCTCCTGCGGTTGACTCTCCACCCAAATTTTACCACCATGCACCTGGACTGCCAGACGGCAGAAGGACAGCCCCAATCCCATCCCCCTGGCATGGGATTCGCGCGGCAGGCGGATGAACTTTTCAAAAATTGCCAGGTGCGCCTCCTCCGGAACACCCGGTCCCTCATCCTTCACCCAGATCGTGATCCAGCCTTCAGAGTAACCGGCGCCCAGCACCACCTTTGATTTCATCGGCGAATATTTTCCGGCATTTTCCAGCAGGTTGATGATTACCCGGCGGATCATATCCCCATCCACGTTCAAGCAGGGCAGACCCACCGGTATGCAGATTTCAACCTGCTGCTGGCGGCTCTCGAAATACGGGCGCACGGTTTCCAGGGCTTCCATGGCAAGATCATCCACCTTTACCGGGCTGAGGGACAATATGGATTGACCCGATTCCAGCCGGTGAATATCCAGCAGGGAGGAAATCATGCGCTGCATCCGGTCGGCGGACCGGGTGGCAATTTGCAGGATGGAGTTGACGGTGGGGCTGGCATCCTTCGGCAGCAGGCTGGGAAGAATATCAAGGCTGGAGACGATATTGGAGAGCGGTGAGCGCAAATCGTGATAGATCATCGCCGCCAGATCTTCGCGCATCAGGTCCAGCTGCCGGCGTTCGCGGATGTCGCGCAGAATCCACTGGATCGCCTCGCCGCCGAAGTACTGGGTGGAACGGGCATAAACGATCACCGGGATATGCTGCCCGGAGGCGCAGTGCAGGATGGATTCGTAGGAAAGCATTTCACCGCTGCGAACCACGCCATAGCCAATTCCCAATACTTCCCAATTCATGTCATGTAAATCGGCAATCTGGAGACCCGCCAGGTCCTGCTGGGGTATATTGATGGCGCCGGCAGCCTGCCGGTTGGCTTCCAGCACCCGCCCCTCCCAATCGGTGATCAGACAGGGGTCAATATTATCCTGGAATAAATCCCGGTATAGTTTGTGAGCCTCGTCGAGGGAATCATAGAGCCGGGCATTGCGGACGGCGAGGGCTGCCAGGTCGGCAATAGCCTGGAGCTGTTCCAGGTCCTGTCCGTTGAAAAAACCCGGCACGGGATGCACCAGGGTGAGGACGCCCACCAGCTCATCCTGTGCCAGGAGCGGCACGCAGAGGGCTGATTTTGCCCCGGATTCCTTGGGATCATCATCCGGGCGGTGCATCCAGCGTTCGTCACGGCTGGTATCTTCAATCAGCGCCGGCTTGCAGGATTCAATCACCAGCCGCGCCAATCCGTTTTCAATAATCTCCTTCAGATGCTGCAGGGTGTGGGGCAGGAACACATCCCCGACGACAATCGCAGCGTCGAGGGGTTTCTTATCAAGGTCAAGCGTGATGAGGCTGCCGCGCTCCGCGCCCATGTTATGGGCTGAAAGCATTAACACCCGCTTCAGGATGGCAGTACTGTCCAGCGTGGTGGAAAGTTCCCGGCTGATGTCGACCAGAAGCTGGAGGAAGGAACGGGTGCGGTCAATCGGCAAGGTCATCGGGTCCCTCCCGCTGGAGGTTGTGAGAGGATGACAGCCTTCCGGACGGCATCACAGCGTTCACATTCCGACCGGCGGCAGAGCAATGCCAGCGGATCGCTCCGGATCCAGTCCGTGATCATGGAGATCATGGGCTGCAGGGGCAGGGCGCGCACAACCGCACCGCCAATGGTCACAGTGCGGGTAATTTCCGCCAGGCTGGGGCTTGCCCGTTCAAATCCATCCGAACAGCCGGGGAAACCGGGGCATTCCACCACCCCGGTGGAGGTCAGAGCCCAGCGCAGGAATTGTTTCCTGCCAGCGCGGAGCTCGGCAAGGTGCAGGCTGGTATTGACGGTATGGTCAACACCCGCCAGAATCACCCAGCCATCCATTTCAGCCAGGGCTTCAATGGGCGCCAGCGGATGGGCGATGGACTGGAATAAAAGCGCCTGCTCCACATGGATTCCGGCAAAGGAAAGGATGGGATGCTCCGAGCGGCGGGCGGAGGGATGGAGGAGGACGGCTTCAGACAACCTGCCCATTAACCGGTCAGCGGGCATGCCGGGGGTGAAAAATACCGCCTGGCGGTTCAGGTCCCGCCCGCTGCCATAGGCAATCCCGTTGTTGGGAGGACCGGCTTCCGGGATGATCATGGTTTTGTATGTAAAGGCGGGAATCATCAAACCAGCGGTGCAGGCGAGCAATGCGCCCAGCAGGGTCTCAGCCCCGCCGCGGATTTCCTCGCCGAAGGATGACAGGGATGCATGAACAATGACTGGTGCCGTACGCGGGACATCCAGGCGTTGAAGGCTGCCGGATAAATCACGGAAGGTCAGCATGTGCGAATCTCCCCAAATGCAGTTTGCATTTGTTTATTATAAGCTGTTTTGAAGGAAGGCGTTAATTTTCGAGTGTGAAATTGAAATTTTATTCTATTTTTTTTAAATAATTTCCCGCCTGGACCTGCCGGATGGACAGGCTGCAGGCTTGTCCTTTACAAGGAAAACATGCCCTCAGCCTGTCCATCGATCATCGGCAAATCAATCGATATACCCGCTGATGCCGCACGGCACCAGTTCATTGCCAATCTTGACCACATATTGATGCGACTCCGCAATCCAGGTCACCGGGTACCAGTTCCAGATTTTCTTGTTTCCCGGGTCTGAAAATATCCTGTGGGCTTGAATTTCAGAAAGCGAAGCACCGCGCCAGTCATGATCCGGCGTGTCCTTCATGGATGCCGCATAGCATGCCAGGGAGGCGCCGACATTGTCATATGCCGGGCTGGTTTTGGCATTCATATTTATAAAAAGGTCATGCAACACGGGAACGGCATCCCAGTAGAGCTGGGTGAGGTATCCGACATCCAGGTTTTTTCCCGCTTCGGCACGGGCTACGTTTTGCCGGACGATATATCCCTGTACGTTTACCAATCCCAGGGTCAAGCCAAAACCGATTGCCATGGTGAACAACGCCAGGGCAAAATGCCCGCGCCGCTTGATGATTTCCAGCACAAGCACGGTCAACAGCAGGGCTCCCAGCCAGGGGATGAAAAAGTGGGTATAGGTGCGCAGCAGGGTGAAGCCGTAGGCATTCTCATACATCCGCAGGCGCATCCAGGAGGAACCGAGGATGATCATCACCAGGGCGAGTAAAACCACAGAAAGGATGGTGTAACTGCGCTCCCGGGCGGGTGTTCGGCGTTTGCCCAGGGTCGCCAGAACGTGATACAGACCCAGGCTCAACACCGCCACCATCACCAGCTCCTCGAATCCCTTCACGGCATATTCAGAGTAGGTGTACCCCATGGCTTGCAGGTGGGCTTCCCCGCCAAACAGGTAGCGGAACTGAACTGCCACGAAGGCGGCAAACAACACCAGCACGGCTCCCAGGATGATGTTGGTTTCCAGGAAGCCCAGGAAGGGCTTGAACCTGCTGGTCTGCGGATCGGGGCGGGGGGTTTCCTTTGCGGGCAACACTGCATGCAGCAGTAAACCGGATACGAAATAAGCAATCACCAGCACATAGCACAGGCGCATGGCATATTCCACCAGCTTTTCCAGCCGCAGGTTTTCCAGCAGACGGGCGACCTGATCCGAGAAGATGGGGTCGGCGCTGGAAAGCAGCGAACCCAGCACCACCACCACCGGCAGCGCCAGCAGCAAGCCCAGCAGAACCCGACCGATCACTTTAAAGACACTCTTCGCACGGGGAGGGGAGGAGGCTTCCTCCCCTGCAGCGGGTTTGAACAACTCCCGCGGACGGGCAAACGCGGCTGCAATCAGCCGAAAAATCATCAAAACCCAGTCCGAGATGCGCTGATAAAGCCAGTGACCGTTGAGGGCGGTATCCGCGATGAACAACAACCCGGCAAGGGCAAGCATCATCCCGGCAAAACGGGTGACGATGTCCATGCGCAGGAAGGGCAGCGCCGCCGCTGCCAGGACCACCACCATCAGCAGCCAGGTTTGCCAGCCCGGCTTCTTTTTTTCGCTGACAATAAGGAAAATCCCTCCCGCCAGAATTAAAGCCGACCAGAGAAGGAAATTCAATCCCAGGGGTTGTTTGAAAAAAAGCAGATCCACCGCCCAGCCAATGGCAAGCGCAATCAGGATGAATCGAATGTGGGAACGGGACATGGTCACCTCTGCATGGGATCATATTCGGAATTTATGGAAATCAAACCTGGAGCAGCCAGTGCTCCATACCGGTAATCCTAGTACACGGGCGCTGTCAGAAACTATCAGACCCGGGTTGATAGGTTTTGAGGGGTCCGGATGCGATCAGTTCGTGATGACCAGGGAGAGCACCCAGGAAACGATCAGTAAAAAAGCCAGCACGCCAAACAATATCCGTTGACGGTTGCGTTGAGCCTTTTCCCGTGCTCCGGATTTGAATTTATTCCTAGAAGATTGTGTCATAATCCTTCCATTTCAAACTGCTGCCGGTTAACACACTGCCCAGATGTCGGACGGGCAGTGTGGAAACAATGCATTCAAGACATGGGTTGCGCGTTCGTTTGCCCAGATATCTGCGAAGGCATGGCGCAATTCGTCCAGGCTGCGGTAGCCAAAAATCAACTGCAGGATTGTCAAATCCGGGAAGCCGCAATCCACCTTGTTCCACGCCAGGTCAACCTGCTCGATATGGTTCAACCGACCATTGTCAAATGTCCAGCGGTGTGCCTTCCCGCGGTAAAAAGAAACCTGGATGGTTCCTGTAAAACCGCAGACCGGCGATTTTGTCAGGCGGGCTTCCAGCGCCGGACGGACATGCATGAGGAAGGCGGGTAGATCGGGAACGCGGATGAACCAGGCGTAGGGCTTGCGGGTCACCGGCAGGCTGTTGGCTGTGACCGCGTATGCCGGGTGCTCTTCCCCAAGTGCCAGACCAATTCCATCACACTGGCGGTTAATGAGGGTGCAGTTTTTCTGCCCCAGCTCCCACAGGTGGCGCAGCACGCAGGGCGTGACAGCCTGCCAGGAGGCGCCATCCGCCAGTTCATAGGTGGTGGCAAACTGGGTTTTCCCCCACGGGTAGGGCGGGCACGCCAGAAAGCCGACCGGTTCGCTGTTGGCGGCGTGGACAATCATGTAAAGAACCACCCGGTTCACATCAAAATCATTTTTTCCGTCCAGCTCGTAGCGCCAGAGAGCATCATCGCGCAGGGGGGCAACCGGCTGGCGGCGCCAGGCATGTTCAGCGGTGCAGGCAATCCACGGCAGGTCCGCCGGCGTTGCCGGTCGGATGACATAGGGCTCGGTTTCCCCTTCATTCAATAAGGGAACGTTTTGAGGGGCAAAACCCTTGTGGGAGCCGCCCAGGTTCAAGGTCATTTCGTAACCAAACTGGCGGTAATAATAAGGGATGCCGGTGATTGCCTGAACCAGCTCGCCACTCGCCCGGCTCCATTCGTGTACAACATCAAATTGTGCCCGGATCAATCCCCGGTTGCGGTATTCGGGGTCCGTGCCGACCAGTTCTGGGCGTCCCACCGGGAAGGGAATGCCGTCAAAGGTCCAGATCTGGGGAATGAGGTTGAGGGCGGAGACAATCCTGCCGCTGCGTGTTTCTTCGACCAGGGTAAAATCACCCACGCCAAAGGTGGGATGGTCGCCGCGCAGCAGATCGCGCGTCCAGGCGGCAATCCGATCCCCGGGCAGCAATTCGTCCGGGCTATCATCGGCGGTATGAATCCGTTCGTTGAACACTGCCAGGCGGTCCATGTCGGCGGCGGTGGAGCGGCGCAGAATCAAACCATCCCCGAGGTCACGGGGCAAATTCGGGTCGTGCGGGTAGGACATGAGGTTTACTCGCTGTTGTTTGATGATTCCGAGTTGGAAACCTTGCTCTCAGCGGGTTTGGCGGTATCTTTTACTTTTACGTCAGCTTTATCTTCCGATGAGGAGGATTTTTCCTCGGTGTGAGTGGAATGGGTGCGCGGTGCTCCGGAAGGAGAACGATGGTCGGTCGCGTAAAAGCCTGAGCCTTTGAAAACGATACCAACCGGTTGATAGACCTTGTGGAGCGCTGGGAATCCGCATTCCGGGCAGACCGTTAAAGGATTATCGGTAAATTTTTGGGTTTGCTCGAACTGAACCCCACAGTTTTCGCACCGATAGGTATAAACCGGCATACATATCACCTCATTATTCCTGCAAATCGAGCCTAAAAGACTCGCAGTGTAATTCTACGCCGGTTCAGCCCAGTTGGCAAGTCGCGCGGTGGGAGTTCAAACATATTTCTAATGAATAATTGAACCTTGCAGTCAAGTATAATTTATGGCATGAATATTCTTGTATCCGGTCTCATCAACCTGGAAACCACCGTGCGGGTGGAGGGTTTCCCATTGGAGTACAACCCGGTCAATTTCCCCTTCGGGGGTGTGCAAAGCCGGGTTTCAGGGGTGGGTTACAACCTCTCGCTCGCACTCACCAGGCTGGGCGATGCGGTCCGTTTTCTCTCACTTATCGGTACCGACCAGGCGGGTCGGCTGGTGCGGGATGCCCTGGCGGATGACGGCATACCGGGGGAGGATGTGCTTGCACTCCTGCCGCAGACCGCTCATTCCGCCATCCTCTACGATGAAACCGGGCGCCGCCAGATTCACGTCGATCTCAAGGACATCCAGACCCGGATTTATCCACCGGAACGCGCCGCTGCAGCCCTGGCGGAGTGCGACCTGGCGGTTCTGTGCAACATTAACTTCAGCCGTCCGCTGTTGGGGATGGCGAAACAGGCTGGCAGGCGGATTGCCACCGATGTGCATACCATTTCCAGCCTGGACGACCCCTACAACATGGATTTCCTGTCAGCCGCGGATGTTCTTTTCATGAGCGATGAACGCCTGCCCCTGCCGCCGGAGGAATGGATGCAAGCGCTGTGGGGGAGGTATTCCGCCCCGGTGGTGGTGATTGGTCTGGGGAGCCGGGGGGCGCTGCTCGGCTTGCGCCCGGAGAAGTCCATCGAACTCATCCCGGCAGTGCAAACCCGTCCGGTGGTCAACTCCATCGGTGCCGGTGACGCCTTGTTCTCGGCATTTTTACACTGTTTCACAGCCACCGGTGATGCCCGCGGGGCTTTGCGCCAGGCGGTGGTATTTGCTTCGCATAAAATTGGCACGGCGTCCGCCGCTGACGGCTTTCTGGATGCCGAAGAACTGGAAAATCTCTACAGGAAGGTGAACAATGGCTCTGCGGGAAATGACACCGGCTGATTACGATGAAGTTTATGCCCTCTGGGCAGCCTGTGAAGGGATTGGGTTGGGCAAATCCGACGGTCGGGCGGAAATCGGGGCGTTTTTGGAGCACAACCCGGGCTTGAGTTTCGTGGAATTGGAGGGGGAAACCATCGTTGGGGCGGTCATCTGTGGGACGGACGGTCGGCGCGGCTACCTGCATCACCTGGCAGTGGCTCCATCCCACCGCCGGCAGGGAATCGGGGCACGCCTGGCGGATGCCTGCATCAGCCGCCTGGGCGCAATGGGAATTGAGAAATGTCATATTTTCGTTTATGCGGATAACCACAGCGCCCGCCGCTTCTGGGAATCCATCGGCTGGGTGGAACGGGTGGAATTGGTATTGATGACCTACACTCTGTAACCGGCTGCTGGGGGGATCAGTGGCACCAGCCTTCGCCATCGTCCAGCAATTGCAGATCGGTGTCGTAAAAACTCCAGCGGTAATAGCCTTCCCCCAGCTCCAGACGCAGCAAACCCCAGGTTGAAATCTCGACCTCGCGTTCCGGTGGATCCACAAAATCACTTTGCAGCCAGGCGCCGCCCGTGCCGGCGACAAATTCCCGCAGCCCCCGCTTCAGGTCAACATTGCCCTGGGGATCCATGGGAAGGAACCGGTTGTACACGTGGTTGTGTCCATTCAGAACCACATCCGCCCCGGCATCATACAGCGCCTGGATGAAATAAAACATATTGGTGGAACCTCCCGCAATCAGGGAGGAAAAAAAGGGGTGGTGCCAGAAAGCCAGTGTGCATTGCGCCGGGTGTGAATTGAGATCCTCAACGAGCCATTGGTACTGGGTTGAGTCTGGTGCGCAGCCGCCGACAAGGTCGCAATTGCTGTTCAAGCCGATGATGTGCCAGCCGTACAGGTCAAAACTGTAATAACCAACACCCGCCGGACCTGCTGCGGGACCAAAGTAATCATAAAACGGACCGCCCCCGCTGTAATAATCGTGGTTGCCGGGGACGGCGTGGATCCGGGTCTTGTACCGCCCCCAATCGGGGTCAAAACAGTCTGCATATTGTTCAACAGTTCCATAATCATTGGAAATATCCCCCATCAGCAGAATATCATCCGGGAAGACCTCCATCATCGCCGCCGTCCAGCTGGATTCTTCCCTGCCGCACATGGCAATATCCCCGGCAGCCAGAATGCCGTTGCCC
>ERZ1026805.412-NODE-412-length-29012-cov-8.206928_pt1 | contig 29012 bp, 26 predicted proteins | sample MGYA00520883_ERZ1026805 | MGnify/ENA primary metagenome ERZ1026805 (study PRJEB33270, sample SAMEA104284476) | anaerobic digester metagenome | biome: Anaerobic digester microbiome; feature: mesophilic sludge digester; material: Anaerobic digester biomass | place... | reverse complement strand
GGCTAATATGATATGGAGGGGCTGAAACACTGATTTTCATTTCCCTGGAATTTTTTCGGGTACTCATCCGGGGAGCATTGTTGGTTTGGGACAGGTCAGGTTTGCGGGAAACTGGAGGCTGCCGTGAGGAGCAGCATGGATTATCTGGATTATTTCCTGTTGGGTACGGAAAAAGCTGCTGCGGGTGATTATACCGCCGCCATCGGATACTATACCGAAGCCCTCAAACTTGACCCGACTGATGTGGTCACACTCAATCTGCGCGGCGAGGTCTACCTGATGGCGGGCTTCCTGGACCTGGCGATCCGGGATTTTACAGAAGCCATCCATTGGGATCCGGAATTTGCGGAAGCTTACCATAACCGCAGCAATGCTTACGCCATGAAGGGACAACCAATGGAAGCCCGCGAGGATGCCGAAAAAGCCAGCCGCCTGACCTTGTCAGCCAGGCTGCCTCACCACTCACAGGAAGAGGATTGGGGGGATTGGGACGGTCTTTAATCGGCAGGGGAAAACAACGGTTTGTCAGCGTGTTAGCACGGCGCGCATCACAAATCGGTCCACGGCGCCGAAGCGGTACTTGTATTCCTCATCCCCGCGCATGAAGTCAAACTCGGAACGCTGGTTTTCATTTGCCCACTGCAGCAAATAACCCAGCAGCACCCAGCCGGGGGAAAATTCCATAAAGCTGCGGTCGAGCCCGGAGTTGTAAACCCAGATGCGGTTGAGGTAGTCAAAACTGAGGTAGGCGGCGGCTTTCCTGCCGTCAATTTCCAGGAAGGCAAGGTGCAGGCAGCCCTCGCGGTGGGCACAGCGCAGTGTCAGACGCATATGCTCGCGCATGGCGGGGGTGAGAAAGGCGGCTTTTTCAGGGTCCTGCTCCATCAGCGCCATAAATTCGTCAATTCCACGCTCCAACCCGGCGGAGTCCTCCACCAGATACCAGCGTGAGGGCAGACCGGATTCCTCCAGGCGGCGCATCTTGCGGCGGATTTCGTGGCGTTGTTTTTTATCAATGCCGGCGAGGTAGGCATCCCAGTCGCCGGGTAGGGGGATGTAGGGGGCGTGCTGCAGGCGTTCCACTTGAATCTGCCAGCCCAGCCGGGCAGCAGCGGATTCCAACACCGGGAGGGTGGGGGAATCCTCCAGCAGGTTGTAGAGATCCAGCGATTTCCAGCCGGGGATGGATTCGACCAGGAAGGGCAGCAAACCATCCACGAAGTTCGTCAGATCTGCAGGACGGGCAAGCAGGTCGAGGTAATCCGAAATTTCAATGCTGCCCAGCAGCATCAGGCGCGGCGGGTTGTGTTGATGGTCAAGGAAAAGCGGACAAATGCCCGCCAACCGGTCGCCATCCCGGGCGGTGACGATAGCGGCATCGATTTGCTGCCATTCCCCCCCGCCGCAGGTCAGCGTCCAGGTGGAGAGATACTCATGGCGCAGAAACGGCACATGGGAGGGCGTTTCATCCAGCAGGGCGTTCCATTCCCCCTGCAGTTCCTGCGGAAAGGTCGTGTGAAGAGTGTATTCCATGATGAGTGAAATTATACCGCGCCAGGGGGGATGGATGAAAAGAATTAAATAATGCAATCACGAAATGAGCAGTTTCATCCCCTCACTCGATCACTACCTGGCTCAAATCATCCTTGGATTCGGGATAGTGCATGTCCAGCTTCTTGAGGGCGTTCACCAGGATGGTTGAGATCGCCAGGTCCCGGTACCACTTGCGGTTGGCGGGGATGGCATACCAGGGCGCCCAGGGTGTGCTGGTCTTGTTGAGTACATCCTCGTATGCCAGCATGTACTGATCCCACAGTTTGCGCTCGTCCAGGTCGCCCAGACTGAACTTCCAGTGCTTGTCCGGCTCATCCAGGCGGGCTTGCAGGCGCTGCCTTTGCTCATCATTGCTGATATGCAGGAAAAACTTGAGGATGATGGTGCCTTCGTTCACCAGCAGGCGCTCAAACTCATTGATGTGGTCGTAGCGTTTCTTCCACACCTTTGCCGGTACCAGTTCGTGAACCCGCACCACCAGCACATCCTCGTAATGGCTGCGGTTGAAAATCACCATTTCGCCCCGACCGGGGGTCAGCTTGTGAATCCGCCACAGGTAGTCATGATCCAGCTCCTCCAGTGTGGGCACCTTGAAGCTTGCCACGCGCACCCCCTGGGGATTGACGCCTTCAAACACCCGCCGGATGACGCCATCCTTGCCGCCGGTATCCATCGCCTGCAGGACGATCAACACCTTGTGCCTGTGTTCAGCGTAGAGCAGTTCCTGCAGCTCCTCAAGCCTGTTGTTCAGCTTGAGCAGTTCCTGCTGGGCTTTATCCTTGTCGCCGTCAAAGGCGGAGCGATCCGCGGGATCGAGTTTTGCCAGTTTGATTTTTTCCTTGGATTGAACACGATAGCGTTCCATGGGCACCTCCTGTTTCCATCCATTAATTGTAGCGTCTCCTTAAAAAATCGGTTGTGACTTTTGCCCTGGGTCTGCTACAATTTCAACATGGAAACATTGAATACCCTATTCTGGAAGAATCTGGAACTGCTGGCAGACGGATCCACCCTGGTGGTGGACCGCCCGCAAGGCTCCGTCCACCCGCGCCACCCGGAATGCATCTACCCCCATGATTATGGCTACCTGGAGGAAATTCTCTCCTCGGATGGAGCGGGGTTGGATGTGTGGCTTGGCAGCCTGACCGACCGCCGTCTGACCGGCATCCTCTGCACGGTGGACATGTTAAAGCGTGATGTGGAGATCAAACTGCTGCTGGGCTGCACCCCCGCCGAGATGGATGAAATTTGCCGGCATCAGAACCAGGGCTTCATGTCGGCTGTCCTGTTGCCACGACCGGTTGAGTTGGAATGATGATGCCCGGAACCATTATTATCCTCAACGGCACCTCCAGTTCAGGCAAGACCAGCCTGGTGAAAGCCATGCAAACCCTGCTGCCGGAGCCTTATCTGGACGCCGGTATCGACCATTTCATCTGGATGCTGCCCAAACGCTACCTCGACCGCCCGTTGTGGGATGATGTGCTGGGTCTGGCAACCGGAGCTGGTGCAACCGGTCAGTTGTTGGTGACCAGCATGCATCATGCCATTGTTGAACTTTCCCGGAACGGCTGCAACGTGGTGGCTGACCACGTGCTGGTGGAACCGGCATGGGTGGCGGAGTGCGCCCGGCTGTTCCACGACCTGCCCGCCTGGCTGATCGGGGTGCGCTGTCCCCTGGCGGTGCTGGAAGAACGTGAGCGCTCCCGCAAGGACCGCACATTGGGACAGGCACGGGCGCAGGTACCTCTGGTGCATGCCCATGGCATCTATGACCTGGAGGTGGACACTTCGGTGTATTCACCGGAGGAATGCGCCCGCCGGATCCAGCTGAAGATCGAATCCGGTGACAAGCCGGCGGCATTCCACCGGTTGTGGGAATCCTTAAATACATAAGGAAGCTCTCACCTTCCTCCGGTATAATTGGTTCGTTTAGAACAACAATAAAATTTTTTGGAGGTAGTCGTGCCGCTTCAAATTGTCCTTGGAACCCAGTGGGGGGATGAAGGCAAGGGTCGTGTGGTGGATATGCTTGCCGCCCGGGCGCAGATTGTGGCGCGGTTTAACGGGGGCGATAATGCCGGTCATTCGGTGACCGTGGGGAATCAGTTATTCAAACTGCATCTCATCCCCTCCGGCATCATCCATCCGCACACGAAATCAGTGATGGGCTGCGGCATGGTCATCAATCCCCTCACTTTGAAGACCGAGGCGGAAACCCTGTGCCAGGCGGGTGTGGAGGTATCGGCGGAACGGTTGTTCATCTCACATGCCGCCCATCTCATCACACCTGCCCACCTGGCAATCGACCAGGCACTGGAGCAGGAGCGCCGCGGGGATGCCATTGGCACCACCGGACGCGGCATCGGTCCGGCATACACCGATAAAACCGCCCGGCGCGGCTTGCGCGCCGGGGATATCCTCGATTGGAAAAATTTCCAAAAATTATTGAATGATCACCTGCAAAGTGCCAGCCTGACTTTACAAAAACTATACGACCTGCCCCCGCTGGATATTCCCGCCCTGGCGGAACCCTGGCTGGAGGCTGCCGCCCTGCTAAAACCATGCATCACCGACACCGGTTTGATGCTCCACCACGCCCTGGCGGAGGGGCTGACCATTCTGGCTGAAGCCGCCCAGGGTGTGCTGCTCGACCTGGACCATGGGACCTATCCATACGTGACCAGTTCCACCACCACTGCTGCCGGAGCACTCTCCGGGCTGGGTCTGGGCATCCGCCCGGTGGAATCTGTGATCGGGGTGGCAAAAGCCTTTCAAACCCGGGTCGGTTCCGGTCCCTTCCCGACTGAACTTCACGGTGCGGCAGCCGGCAGGCTGCGCGGTACCGGCTCGCAGCCCTGGGATGAGTATGGCACCACCACCGGCAGACCCCGCCGGGTGGGCTGGCTGGATGGCGTCCTGCTGCGCTACGCCAGCCGGGTTTGCGGTTTGACTGGAATTGTCCTCACCAAGCTGGATGTCCTCACCGGCTTGCCGTCCATTCCGCTCTGCACGGCATACGCGAGCGGTGATCAAATCCTGGACGAACCTCCATTGGGTCTTTCCAGACTGGTGGAAATGCAGCCTGTATATGAAAAACAACCCGGCTGGACGGAGGATATCTCCAAAGCCCGGCGCTGGGACGATCTGCCCGCTGCAGCCCAGGCGTACATCCGCCGGGTGGAACAGATTGGCGGCGTGCCGGTACTGCAAGTTTCGGTGGGACCTGAACGCGACCAGATGGTGGTGGTTCCGGGATGAAGCATTTTTTCCTGGCGGTGCTGCTGCTTTCGGCGCTGGTCCTGAGTGGATGCACGCCTGAAACCGTCCCGCTGGAGCCGACTCCCACACCATCCCTGGAACCCACCCGCACCGCCACCATTGAGTGGTTCCCTGCCACGCCGACATCCACGCGCATCCCCACACAGGCATTCACCCCCACACCCGAACTGCCCATGGGGTTGGGCGGGGTGTTGCTGCAGGATGACTTTACCGGTGAGTCCTTCTGGCAGACGGGGGTGACCAACGCCGGTAACATCTTGTTGGGTGAGGGAACCCTGAATCTCTCGGTACAGCAGCCGCGTTCCTCCCTCACCAGCCTGCGCTCGGTGCCCGAGGTCGGGGATTTTTATCTGCAGATTACAGCATCACCCGGCTTGTGTGCCCCGGGTGATCAGTATGGGATTTATTTCCGAGCAGTCTCACCCTGGAACGGCTACCGCCTGTTGGCGGACTGTGCCGGTCAGGTAAGGCTGGAGCGCATCAAGGACAGTGCTGTCATCCTGATCCAGGACTGGACACCGCTGGTGGGCTTGCAGCCGCTGGATTTCTTCCACCTACAGCTGGGAATTTGGGCAGCGGGGACTGACATCCGCCTGTATGCCCGGGATATTTTACAATTCACAGCCCATGACCCGGTGTTCACGTCAGGCAGGGTGGGGGTATTTGCCCGGGCAGGCGGGGAAACGGGTGTGTCCGTCAGCTTTACCCATCTGGTGGTCACGGAAGTGGATCGCAGCGTCATCCCGCCCACCCCGACAGTCACACCGGCGGAGTAGGACTGGGGATTGTCAACCACAATTCAGAAGGATCAGCTTTTACCTGGAGTGATTAAAACAGGTCGGCAGGCATGCTACACCTGCTGCACGCAACCATTGCCCGGTTTTTTTGATTAAATTCCCCACCAGCTGCAGGGGCACGCACCGGGCATGCCCCTGCAAGGACCAGCTCTCTTTTTCCGGGGACTATTTTATTACGCACGGGAGCTTTAGGCAGCAGCAGGGTGTGCCATTGCCATGCGGTACGCCCGCCGATATGCGGTAACCGCCGCCGCTGACCGTCTCCTGCACCACCCAGTCACTGCCTGCCCACTGGTAGCCTGTGCCGGCCGAGACCGGGCTGCTGTGCACCAGCCCGCCCGCCAGCAACACGCACACCAGCACCGCCAATACGATGATCCAGATGCGCGGTTTCATGGCTGCTCCTTTTCCGGCGAGACGTACGGCTCGGTTCGCACGCCCTCATAACCAGCACGCGGCGCCACCACGCGGTAATCGAAGGCGCACGCTGCCGGTTTCCCGTCCAGTGTCACCCCTTTCACCGTGAAACCCGCTGGCGTTTTGGCGCTGACGTAGAGCAGCACCGGCTGGTCGCTGATGGCGGTCACGAACACCTGATAATCGGCGGTCAGCATTGCCGCCTGGGCGTAGACGGCATCGAAAGCGATGAACATTTCGCCGCCCCCGCCCAGCGCCGCTGAGCCCACGTCCTCCAGCCATACTCCCGTGCCCATCACGGAGTACATCAACCGCTGACCCTGATCCGTAGTTTGCATCACGGACGCCTGGCTGCCCAATGCCACCACATCGCCGCTCGGTTCCATAATGGTCCAGAGAGCGTAATCGTCCCCCCTCAGTATCTCGAAGGAACTGTAGGGGGTGTTGTTGTCATTGTCGAGGTCGATGTACATATCGTCATTGGTGTAGAGATCCATAGCGCTGCCTGTCGCAAAGATCTCGCCCAAGATCCCTTGCAACAGGATGTCACCCTTTAAATCCAACAACGAATTATCATTTCCCCAGGCGAAAACACCAAAGCCGTTGGCACTGCGCCCGGTGACACCGTAGCCTGAACCGGTGGAAAGATTGTTGCCGTACACTCCGCTCATGTTGTCTGTGGAGCTCTCACCCACCACACCATCCGCCCCCCAGCCATACACGCCGCGCCCATCGCTGTAGCCCGCCACGCCCGGTCCTCCACCATAACCACTTCCATATACGCCCGGACCCGTTGAATAATTTACACCATACACTCCGGCATAATTGGAAATCGGCGAGTAGTTCTCGCCGCGGATACCGTCTCCTGTACCGTAATTTGTCACACTCAGACCGAATGATGATGAAGTACCAGTCCAATTTTCCAGCATGTGATCATGTGCACAGGTGGCAGCCACCGCCGGGTTGTTGCCCTGAGGTGCAGGGCTGATCTGCTGGCGCGGCGTCAAGGTTACCATGTCCACGTCCGCCGGTCCGCGCACACCCAATTCCAGCCAGCGGGTCGCCCCTCCCAGCATTTCCTTCGGCAGCGGGTTGATGCTGCCCAGCACCACCGCGAACGCTCCTCCGGTCACGGTCACATCCTTGTGCATCTCCATCCAAAGTGCATCCCCCCCTTCCGCTTCTGCATACAGGCTGAATTGCAGCGTGTACGCCCCGTCAGACACCGCATCGCCCGCATCAGTTGTTAACTTTCCGGTGTAGGGCACGGTCACCCCACCCATGTTTTGCGCCGCGGCACCACCGGGTCTGAACATCAGAGTCGCAGCCAGCAATATGACCACCGCCAGACCCACCAACCACCATCGCTTTGTATTCATTTGTTCCTCCAGATGCCTTAAACAATAAATGGCTTCATTCCCTCCCCCAATGTGATTGTACGTCGCAGAAGTGGTGATTTCAACTCCCCGTTTTCAGTCTTTAAGTTGTTCCCGGTTGAGTCCAACCGCGTGGCAGTTTCCGGGGAACACTTTTATGGTCATGAATTAAAAATGCTGATCATGCTGGAGTCCCCCAAATTTTTGAACATTCTTCTTTATTCATCAATCATCCAGAACCCCGATCATCGACCAGGGACCGGTGATGGTGATTTTCACCCGGCGGATTTGACCCCGCAGGTTCTCATCCGTTTCCACGAAGACCAGCTTGTTGGTGGGCGTGCGACCCCGCCAGCGGTTTTTGACTTTCGTCTCAAACAGCACCTCCACGGTTTTGCCCAGGTGGCTGGCGTGGATTTCGCTGACAATCCCCTCCTGCAGTTCCTCCAGGACGCGGAAACGGCGCATCTTCTCGGCGGGGGGGACATCGTCCTCCATCCGCCGGGCGGATACGGTGCCCTCGCGGGGGGAATAGCGCGCCAGGTGTGCCACATCCAGCTTCAAATCCGCCAGTAATTGACGGGTCTGTTCAAATTGTTCGCCAGTTTCGCCGGGAAAGCCGACGATGATATCCGTGGCAATTGAAACGCCGGGAATACGCCGGCGCAGCTCCGCCACCAGCCGGCGGTAATCGGCATTGGTGTAACCGCGCCGCATGTTCTGAAGCACGGTGTCATCCCCCGCCTGGATGGGCACCTCGATATGCGGCATCACCTTGGGTTCGTTTGCCACGCAGTCCATCAACTCTTCGGTCATCCAGTTGGGATGCGAGGTGAGGAAGCGGATGCGCTGGATGCCCTCCACCTCCGCAATCTGGCGCATCAAGGCCGCCAGGGTGGGATAGGAAGATTCATCCCTGCCGTAACGATCCACGATCTGCCCCAGCAGGGTGATTTCCCGCACACCCTGCGCCGCCAGTGACCTCACCTGCGAGAGGATCTGCTCCGGCGGGCGGCTGACTTCCACCCCGCGCCGGTAGGGGATGATGCAATAGGTGCAGGCATGTGAGCAGCCCAACACCACCGGCACAAAAGCGCTGACGGTTCTGCCTTTCTGGTGGGTCGGCAGCTGGATCTCCTCATCCATCCAGGCAAAACGTTGCGCGGTCAGTTCTTCTTCAGTGGAACGGTCAGCCTGCTGGGTCAGGAAGGCAAGCAGCGGCTGCGGGTCGGAAGGCGGAGAAAAGACATCCACAAACGGGAAGCGTTTTTTCAATTGGGGGTTATCCTTGATGCCCACCAGGCAGCCCATCAGGTTGATGACCAGCTGCGGGTTGCGCTCCTTGAGCGGACGCAGGGACATAAGCCGTCCGGTGGCTTTATCCTCGGCGGATTGGCGCACCACGCATGTGTTGAGAACGATGACATCCGCCTCGTCGGGATGGGCGGTCATGACATAACCCAGGTGTTCCAGCGCTGACGCCACTTGCTGGGAGTCAGCCACGTTCATCTGGCAGCCTTCGGTCCAAATATGATATTTCATGTCCGCTATTATAACCCGTTTGCAGGATGGCTCCGGGCGGGGGATTGATTAACCCGCCCGAAACCGAACCAGTAAGTGCCAGACATTATTCCTCCCCCAGGTGAATCATGCTCTCATAACGGCGTTCAGAGATGGCGCCTTTTTTCACAGCCTTCAGGATGGCGCAGCCCGGTTCATGGGTGTGCGAGCAATCCAGACCGAAGCGGCAGGCGCCCACCAGGGGTTTCATCTCCGGAAAGAGGAGCGCCAGATCAAGTTCCTCCACACCCCACAGACCAAACTCACGCATCCCCGGGGTGTCCACCACATGACCGCCGCAATCCAGCGGAAACATCTCCAGGCGGGTGGTGGTATGGCGCCCCTTGCCCGTCACACCGCTGACCTCGCCGACGCGCAAGCCCAAACCAGGTTGGATGGCATTCAGCAGGGTGGTTTTGCCGACTCCGGATTTGCCCATGAAGACGGATAGTTTTCCCTGCAGGTGTGAACATAGTTCAGCGATCCCTTCGCCGGTCTGGGTGCTGGTGAGCACCACGGTATAACCGATACGATGGTATTCGCCCAGGGCATCCAGCAGGTTGGAATTGGCGCGCGCCAGGTCCAGCTTGGTAATGCAGATCACGGCGGGCAGGTCCAGCGAGGCGGCGGAGACCAGATAGCGGTCCAGCAGGTTCCAGCTGGGCTCAGGCTGCGCGGCTGCCATCACCGGAATCACCTGGTCGAGGTTGGCGACCATCACCTGTTCCCGGGCATGACGTTCAAAGGGACCGGTGGCTTCACAACGGGAGAGACGGGAACGGCGCGGCAGCACCTCCACGATCAGACCACAACCGTTGTTGCCGGGTAGAAAGCGCACCCGGTCGCCCACCGCCACGGGGTCAATCGTTTGAATATTGCGCACCGCCACCACGCGCGGGCGGATGGACGAGGGATCAGCGATGGGGTAGATGAGCTCCTTGCGCAGCCGGTTGGAGATTTCGCAGGGCACCGTGGTGCCGTCAACCAGTACGTCGTATGTTCCTGTAGATTTCCGGATGACCATCCCCTCCGGAAGGGGGTTGTAACTTTCAAAAGACATTGTTGTATTCCTCAAACAGCGCAAATAACCCGCGGTCAAACACCGCGGCGGTTGGGTTGTCATGTGTGTCATGTGGCAGGGTTGTCTGCCGATGGATAATAAAAGCCGCGGGGGTGCTCCCGCGGCGGTCAGTTGAAGACAGTAGTCAGCCGATCAACAGGCTGCCGGCAGGCGCACCCAATAAACCTGTGCAATAACAAGAGCCCGATTGTAGGTCATAAATTGTCGTGCGCCTCCTTTCATGTGAAATATTGAAACAATATATTTTATACCACAAGATGAGGAAATTGTTAATGGGTATGCCGGTTTTCCGGATTAAGTGGAAATATACGATGCGGGATGCAGTCACCAGAATCATTGGGTGCAGTCACAAACAGACCGCACGCCGTGAAATTTAAAATGTAGGGTGCGGTTGTATTTTAACCGCACCATTTGTATTATTACACAGGGGTGGTGCGGTCATCAACAGACCGCACCCTACGGACTCAGGTGTTGGGTTTCGGGAAGATCGCTATTGATATATCGCATCAAACCTGTCATTCCTGGTTAATCACCCTCAACCCAACCTACTGCAGGGTGTTGGGTTTCGGGATGAAGGCAAATTGATATATCACATCAAACCGGTTTATTTGTGGTTAATTGCCCTCAACCCAACCTACAGGTCAGCACAATCCGTGGATCAATATATCACCGGGGTTATTTCTCCGGTCCGGATTTCTCCCGCGCCCGGCGGGCTGATTTTACCGCCCGGGCATATTTTGAAAGCCGGGATTGAACTGCATGATCAAGCGTATCCGCGGGAAAGCTGCCATCGGGAAGGCGTTCCGCCATGCGTACACCGGTCAGCAATTCCACCGCCCTGGTAATCGTATCCACCTGCCAGATGTGGAAGCTGCCTGCCGCAACGGCATCCCGCACCTCCTGCTTTAACATCAGGTTGCCCTGGTTGGAACGGGGGACGATGACCCCCTGTCCGCCGGTCAACCCGCGCTGCCGGCAGGTTTCAAAAAAGCCTTCGATTTTTTCATTCACCCCGCCAATTGGCTGGATATCACCATGCTGGTTGACAGAACCTGTGATGGCGATATTCTGGTTGATGGGGATGCCGGAAAGCGCCGAAAGCAGGGCAGCCAGTTCAGCTGCTGAGGCGCTATCCCCCTCGATTTCATCGTAGGATTGCTCAAAGGTCAAACTGGCGGAAAGGCTCAACGGATGGTCCTGCCCGTAGCGCTCCCCCAGGTAACCGCTGATGATCAGGACGCCCTTGGTATGCAGATGCCCGCCCAGTTCAGCCTGGCGTTCGATGTCCACCACCCCCGCCTGCCCGGCACAGACTGTGGCAGTCACCCGGTTGGGTCGTCCAAATATGTAATCACCCAATGAACTGACCGCAAGAGCGTTGATGGTGCCCACCAGGCTGCCGGAGACATCCACCAGGAGCTGCCCATCCTGTATCATTTCCTGCACCCGCTCCTCAATCATGTTACTGCGGTAGATGCGTTCATCAATGGCTTTCTGCACGGCAGCTGCTCCGGCAACCGCCTGACCCTCCCGCCGCGCCCAATAGGCAGCTTCGCAAATCAGGTCGGCGATGATGCCAAATTGGGTGGAGAGCTTGTCCTGATCCTCGACCATGCGGGAGCTGTGTTCGATGATGCGGGCGACCGCCGTCCGGTCAAACGGGCACAGATGGTTCTCATCCACCACCGAGCGCACAAACAGGGCGTAATCCTGCTCACTATCAGGATTGCGCTCCATATCCCGGGCAAACTCGGCGCGCACCTTGAAGAGCTTGGCAAAATCCTCATCGTAAGCCCGCAGTAAATAATACAATGCCGGTGTTCCAACCAGGATGACCTTGACATTCAACGGAATGGGTTCAGGATCGAGGGTTGCCGTGCTGGTCAGACCCATCTGGTTGCCCAGATCCAAAAGGCGGATTTCCCCATCCCGCAGGACACGCTTGAGACCCTCCCATGCATAGGGATACAACAACACCGAGCGCACCGGCAGGATCAGGTAACCGCCGTTGGCGCGGTGCAGGGCACCTGGTCGGATATGGGTGAAATCCGTGTAGGAAGCCCCCATAAAGATTTCATGCTCGACCGACCCCAGCAGGTTGTGATAGGTGGGCTGGTTTTCGATGATGACCGGTGTGCCTTCCAGCCCGGCATTGTTGACCAGCAGGTTGACCTCGTAACGGGATGACCATTCCCGGGTCGCCAGGGGATACCTTTCCTCCTGGTTGGTTGTGCGAAAGTGGGCGGCGTTCTGAACAAGATCAGCCTGCACCAGCTTGAGGTAATTCAATATGGAGGGGAATTGAGAATATTTCGTGATTAACCCCTCAACCAGCGGCTGGATGATGAACAACGAGGTGCGGCGGTCCAGTTCCTGCAGTTCGGCGGTTTTAACCTGCTCCAGGGCATGCATGCGCCCCAGGGTCTTTTCCATTTCCTCAGAGAGTTTCTCTTGCAGCTGGCGGTATTTTTCCTTGTACTCGTCGGACAGCTTTTCCAATTCTTCCGGGGTGATGGGTTTCCCCTTTACCGCCGGCAGCAGGAACAATCCATAAGGCGTTTTGACAATCACGAAGTTGTAACTGCTGACATATTCCTCAAACTGGTGCAGTTCATTTTCCAATTGATTTTTTAATTCGGTCAGCAACCGTTCGTGTTCGTTGGTGTATTCCTCGCTGGCAAAGGTGCGCGGGATATTCTGAGAGCAGGCAGCGATCATCTCCTGCATTTCCCTGCGGAATGTCAGACCCATCCCGGCGGGCAGGCGCAGCACGTTGGGCTGGTTGGAATTTTCAAAATTATTGATGTAGCACCAGTCATCCGGGGTTGGGCTGGTTTTGGCTTTTTTTAACAGGTAATTGCGCGTCAGGGTTGTGCGCCCGGAATCGGGTATTCCGAGGACAAAGAGGTTGAAACCGATGCCGGTAACTTCAATACCCAGATCAAGGGCACGCAAGGCACGCGGCTGCCCGATGACGTCCTGCAAGGCAGGCAGTTCATCCGTGCTGGAGAAGGACAGGGAGGAGGGATCACACGGGTGTGACAGGGCTTCCGCCGGGATGCGGCACCCGCTCCAATCCGGGGTGTTCCTGCTGGCAGATGATCTGGTTTGTCTGGCAGACATAGCGCCTCCTTCCAGGCGGGAACGAACCAACAGGTTGTCCATTCAACGGGGTCTCATCCGGGCGGCTTTGCTGTTGTTCAGGTTCAGGTTTTGGTGAATCGAATAACGATCCTGTTTTTAGTATAAGAAGGCGGTATGCCGGAGTCAAGAGGTGCACCTGGTTTCCGCGGGGATTACCCATGCCGAGGAACGAGTATGGATATTAATCTGTTCTAGTTGTGGATGATTTTTCCTGATGGTGCGGTTGTACGTTAACCGCACCATTAGGGTGTTGGGTTTCGGGATGATCGCAAATTGATATGTCGCATCAAACCGGTTTATTTGTGGTTAATCACCCTCAACCCAACCTACAGTTGGTGCGGTCAAAACCAGACCACACTCTGCGAATTCAGCTTGTGAACGGGATACCGGAGTGGCGGCGACGGCACGGGGGGAGTATCATTCCTCCCTTTTTTCCATCAACCGCGCCGGGATGGTTTCCAGACCGCAAACCTTGGCGGCATAAACCCGGTGCCGACCCGAATTGATCTGATACTCATCCCCAATTTTGTCCAGAGCCACCGGGTCGGAACCATAATATAAATCATATATCCTGCGCCTGCCGTGCTGCCAATCCAGGTTGTTTTGTTCATCCTCCTTGGAGAAATCATCGGCGGTTTTCCCGGCATTGACTTCCTGCTGGATCTGCGGCAGCGCCTGTGTCGCAGACCGGGCATCCTCCCAGGAGATGTGGTGATTGAAATCATCGGGGCTGTTAACATCCTCCGGCATGGGCAGATCCGCCACCGGCACATCCACGATCCCGTGATCGATCCAGTCCCGGCTTTCGACCTCCTGCCCCTGCAGGGATTTTATTCCTGTCGGGCTGATTGTTTTCTCCTGCGGTTGTGCTTCAGGCAGATCGGTTTCCTGTACGTCCATTGTTGAAATTCTCCTGTGTGAAGGTTTCCAAATTTATCAGGATGGATTGCCGCAATGAGGGCAATCACCTGACCTTGATTTTAACTTGGCTCCGCAGATCGTGCAAAATTTCTTTTTAAATGTCCCGGAAGGCTGCCCATACGGATCACCCGGATATGAAGAACCGGGTTGACCGGGATATTCAAATGACGAAGTTTTTCGCCTGCTCCTGGCGTACAGGACAATCACCAAAACCAGAATGCCGATGGCTCCCAGCGCCGCCAGGTAAGGAAGCGGGTTGCCGGCTTTGGGATATTCCATTACGGCTTCCATATCATCGTAATGGTTATCCCAGCGGACCGTTTTGGAGTTGACCCGTGTCCCATTGGTTGAAATGATTTTTCCTCCGGTCAGGACAAAACTTGTTGTCTGGCTAATCCCCTCAGCCGAAGAATACATATCCGAGTGGAACTCAAGGACCTTTTTCCTGCCAACCTCATTGGGATTAATGTAAAAAGGAAGAGTTTCACTCAATAAATCAAAGCCCTTCCCTTTCATTGTAATAATATAGGAAATGTTTCCATCCCGATCCGGTCCAGTTGTTTCCCAGGTGAATTCAACATTTTCGTCCCCGGCGTATTGTTCCTGTTCACTCAGAGACTGTGCGATTTCCCCGCCATAGAGCGCCACATCGGAGTCGGGAATCATCAACTCCAATTTTAAATTCCATATTTCGCCGGGGGACAGCTTCAGCGTACAGTTGGTGGCAATGAGGGTCACACATCCGGCAAGCAGCAAGGACATGAAGACAAACCCGCACAAAATTCTTTTCATTTCGATCCTCCGATGATGGGTGTGTTTTTATTCATGGAAATTAAATAAGGGAATTAAAAGCCCAAGGCTGTCTCATCCCACGGATCCTGAGCCACCCACATCGGATGCCAGTTTCATCCTGGGATTTCCCCATTATTAGGATTGGTTGTCTTTCATTTTAAATGATTTCTACCATTTTGTCATCTAAAAAAATGGACAAGTACAGAAAAAGAAATAACCATAATGGGTGGATTGATTTGCTGGACGGATGATGGATATGCTAAAATAGGATGATCATGGAATCCCTTCCAGCCCTGTGGGGTCTGAAAGATTGATGTTTTTCGATGACTGGTGAGTCTGCCATTTCCCCTCCTGCCCTCGTATGTTTATTCCCCGGCGTGTCCATTGCGGGGTGATCATGAGGAATTGTTCGTCTGATCCATGCCATTCCCACACCACTTTACATTGTCGTATATAGATCAAACAGGTTCGTTGCCGGTTTGACTTTAAAATTTCAGAATACATCAAGGAGGATTGACGCATGTTTTGTCCCTATTGTGGAGCAAACAACTCAAATCAAGCCCAGTTTTGTTTGAATTGCGGCAAGCCATTGCCGGTTCAATCAACATCACCGGGAACCCGGGCGCAGCCGCCCCAACCATACCAGCCGCTGCAGCAATCATCTGCACCTCAGCAGTATCCCCCCCAGCCGTACCCGCCCCAACCATACCAGCCCCAGCCGGGAGGAATGTATCCCTACCAGGCTTCTCCACAAATGATGAACATGCAGCCAGCCTCTCAAGCCTTAAATATCTGGGGACCTTTTGTGGAATACGGCACACGGCGCAGCCATTTGGGATGGTTGATGGATAACAAGGGTGAAAAAACCCAGGAATTGATAGAAAGTGTCCGGAAGAAGTTTACCAGCCGGAACATCCCTGAGGCTCAAATAATCGAGAAGGAATTGGTGGCGCGCGGGCTTTTGGTTGAAAAACGATTGTATTTCCTGCTTCGGCGGAAACTGGTGACCGTGGGTCTGTACATCACCCAGTTTGGCAAAGACCTGTACCTGTCCATCGCCTCGTACATAAAACCCCCGATCAGTAATTTCCGCGTCCTGATTGCCGGCATCATCATTCTTTTTGCGATTTTTACAAATATTATTTTGCCTTCAATCATCAGCAACCAGTTGAACAGCATGATTGGCAACATGACATCTTCCCTGTTTGGCGGGGGTGGGAGAAGCCCGGGCATGGGAGGGTTGATGACCTGGTTGTGCATCTTTGGACCCCTGGGGTTGGTAAACAACCTGTTGCTGGGCGGCATGCTCATTTACAGCTTTTATAAGTGGCTCATTGAGAAGGACTTCCTGGCGATCCTGCGCACCAAGCCCAATGAGTTCAACGAAGATGATCTCATGTCGATGGAAAAAGCGGTTGAACAGACCGTCCGCATGGCGATTGATGAAATCGGTTTGGACCCGGATGATTTGAAGCCCATCTCATCCGGCGAAGAAAAAAGGAGATTGATCTAGCCCGCCGGCAGTCATTTTCGGTTTACTGGATGAAATTGTTATCCGCCTTTTCATGACAGTAACTTCACCATATGCCATGGAAAGGCGGAATGATATGACCGCCGCATGGAAGGAAAGGTTTAACGGAGCAACCCGAGCATGAATTTACCCCAATCTCCATCCCTCCCCGCTTCAAAAAGCATTCAGATGCCCAACACCCGGCAAAAGCTTCTGTTGTTTGGCATTCAACTGCCCCACCTGCCGGATTTTTTGCAGGACCATACCCTGCTGGGGAAGGGCGACCAGGAACGGCTGGAAGAAATCCTGGGACGGTTTACCCGTTTTGTGATTGGCTTTCGAAAATATCGCAATTCAGCATATTCCCTCCGGTATATTTCCCATCCTGCAGAAGGCAGGATTGAGATATTCCTGGTCTGCCGGTTTCTGATCGACAGCGACCGGGACTCCTCCATCCTTCAACAATACTGGGCGGACATCAGCGCCCACCTGACCAGCCATGGGATTCCGCATCAGCCGGCAGGCACTCAGGATCAGCCCGGGCTGGATGAAATCCTTTCGCCGTTCGCCGCCCAGTCAGCCATCGTTGAAGTCAGACAGCATGAAACGCTGATCCCGCTGATGACCGTCAATGGCGAAGCGTATGTTGTCCACCCATACTGGAGGGCAAAGGGTTCCTTCCTGGAACCCTTTGAGGTCATGCTCCGCCAAAATCAACCGGTCGCGGTCAGTGTTTACCTTGAGCCGACCGAGTTAACCGCCGAGGAATTCAATTCCCTCTCCGAAGCCGGCTACCTGGCGCAGACTGTCGCAGATATGGATACCCCTGTCCAGAGCACAACCGGCATCCGCAGGCGCCGCGACCCGGGGGCGGAGTTGGTGGGGAAAATTTATTCGGAATACCTGAAATCCCTGGATGAGCCTTTCATCATGGTGATTCAAGCCCTCAGCCCGAATCCCAATTCAGCCTGGACTGCGGCGAAATCATTTGCCTCCAGCATGACCGGCAGTGACAACCTGGAGAGCGGCACATCCCCGCTGCCCTCCAGTTCGGACCTGGTTGCCCCGCGCAATGCCGGCGAGTATAACCGCGCCATCAACACCTTCAGCAACCTCCTGTGGTCCGCCTGGGGTGAAACCAAATCCGGGCTGCACAAGGAACGCCTGCCTTTTCTCTGCGGAGCCAGGGGCGCCAGCTCGGCTTTCCGCTTTCCCATCAGCATCCGCGGGGGTGTGCCGGGCATTGCGGTACGGCAGCAGCCGCCGGATTTCGAGCCCGGTCAGCGTCCGGGGGATGTCACCCGGGACCAGGTGCTGCTTGGCAGATACCGCCGGGGCGGCAGGGCGGTGGTGCGTTTGAAGGACCTTTCCCGCCATGCATTGATCACCGGATTTACAGGCAGCGGCAAGACCAACACGGTATTGTTCCTGCTCAATCAAATCTGGAAGGAACACCATATTCCATTCCTTGTAATTGAAGCAGCCAAAAAGGAATACCGGGCGTTGAGCCGTGTCCCCGGTTTTGAAGACCTGTTGATCTTCACCCTGGGGGATGAAACAACCTCCCCGTTTCGCTTAAACCCCTTTGAACTGCTGCCCGGGGTGCGTCTGGAAGCCCACCTGGGCAGGCTGCAGGCATGTTTTGATGCCGCCCTGCCGCAGTTTGGCATCCTGCCTTCCATCATTGCCGAGGCAATGGAGGAAATTTATAAATCCAAAGACTGGAAACTGACCGACCGCGCCGGGGCGGATGAAACCAGGCTTTTCCCCACCATGCGCGATTTATACAACGAAGTCATCCGGGTGGCGGAAACCCGTGGATATGCCGGGGAAACCTATCACAACATCCGGGCGGCGGCATCCGGCAGAATAGGCGGTTTGCTGCGGGGCAGCAAGGGACGCATGTTCGGCTGCCAGCGCTCCTTCCCGGCGGATCTCATCTTCAACCGCCCGGTCATCCTTGAGTTGAATGACCTGAATGAGGATGACAAAGCCCTGACCATGATGTACCTGCTCACCTGGCTGCGGGAGTATCGTGAAATTCACCCTGCGAATCACCTGCAGCATCTGACCGTCGTTGAGGAGGCGCATAACGTTCTCAGCAATACCCAATCGGTTGGAAACACCGAAGTGGCAGCCGACACCAAGGCAAAATCGGTGGGAGCCTTCAGCAACATGCTCTCGGAGGTCAGGGCATATGGCGAGGGGCTGGTCATCGCTGATCAATCGCCGGAAAAGCTGGCACCGGATGCAATGCGCAACACGAACCTCCAGATTGCCCACCAGCTGCGCGACCGCCGTGACCGTGAGGCAATCGCCCGGGCAATGATCATGGACGATGAACAATGCAATTTTTTGGGCAAACTGCGGGTGGGGGAGGCGGCAATATTTCAAACCGGTCTGGAACGCGCCACCTTTGTGATGATTCCGGAATTCAAGGACAGCGCCGGTTTTGGTCAAATACCCTCCGATGATGAAATCCACGAAAAGATGGAGGATTTTCATCAAAGCCACCTGATTGAAAGCCTTCCGTTTGACGGCTGCCGCTTTTGCGGAGACCCCTGCCATTACCGGGAGGAAATTGAGCCGCTCACCCTGGACAAGGAAATCCACGGGGAATTCTGCCGCGCCCTGCTCGGTTTTGAGGAGCATCCGGAACCCGAATTCTGGCAGCGGAACTGGCTGGAAATCGCCCGGGTCTGCGCCCGGGCTGGCATGCGGGGTGGGCTGGAGGGTCGGCTGGATGCTGCATATTGTTACCTGGCACACGAGATTGATTTCCAATTCACCCGCCACATGCGGACCATGTTTGAAAAAGCTTATTCCGAACACCTGAAAGGAGGTTGATGAGCCATGGAAGCTGCAGTAATGAAAGCCGCCCAGGATGCGGCTGGCAAGGGAGTCCGGCTGGTGGAAACCGCCGTTAAAAAAGCCTGGTCCATCCTGGATGCCGCTTCTGAAAAACAACGCCCCACGGATATTCTCAGCCAAAAATCGATCCGATCCATGCAGGGGTTCGGATCCTGAATGGGAGGATGATGATGAAGGATGTTGATGTGCCCGATACCAGGGAGGCTCAAGCTGAGACGGCTCCCAACAGCGGGGTTTCCATCAAGGCATCCCGCGCCATGCAGGGAATCGACCATGATGGAGAATCAGGTCCTGGTAAATCCGTTGGAAATGATGGAGCGGCTGCCGTCAAGGATGCGGGCGAGGATTTCGACCTCAATCAATTAAAGGAAAATTATCACCAGGATTTGCTCGATCGTTCGGAATATCCAAATACGATTGATAAAAACGCCGTGTTTGATAAGGGATGGGAAAAATTATCACCGGATGAGACCGCTGAAAAAAGGGCGGAATACCGCCGGGAATATAAAAACCTGATGTCTTCCTGGCAGGACGAACATGGGATGCCCTGGCCGACCTACCAGGAGGATGTTCATTCTCCGGGTGGAGATGTCATCAAAAAAGACGGTGATCCTTATGACATGCACCACATCCACCCGCTTGGCATGGGTGGCGAAAACCAGGTGAAAAATATTACCCCCATGCATACCCTGGAGCATACGGACAGCTGGGGTATCCATAAACCGGACAGCCCTTACCGCCAGATTGGCGCAAAATTGGGCGGGGAGGATTGACGATGCGTTTCAAGGATTTCATCCAGCAATTGGATCAAATTCAGGTGGACGAGTTTGCCGTCCAGGCATTGAACGAACATTTTCAATGCCAGCTGCCCCTGGAAGTCCAAAAAGTCGTCTCATTCCAGAAGGAAGGGTTTTTCTTTGATGATTCAATCGGCTATCACCTGTTATCCCTGAAGCAGATCCTGCAGGCATCCCGGGAGCTGCAGGTGGATTTCCAATTCATCAGGCTGATGCCGGTAATGGATATATCCTCGAATGATTTTATTTGCTTTGATTATTCCCTGAACAGCTGGTGTGTGTACAACATTGTTGATGAAACCAGGTTTTTACCCGCCCAGCACATCGGGGAGTACCAGGAATGGATGTAATTTTAGTTGTCTTGAACCATGCAAAGGTGAACCATGCAGTGTCCTTATTGCGGTGAAAATCACCCCGATTATGCAAAATTCTGCCCGACCACCGGGCAGCCCATTTCAACCCAGCCGGACAGTGCCTTCCAACCGGGACGGCGCTCCAGCCTCCCGGTGGTGTTGGGCGGGGTGATGGTTATTATCGTCCTGGCGTTTGTTGTTTTGTGGATTTTCGATCCCTGGGGATTTTTCCACCGGGGGTCCTTCCCGCCCGCCCATCAGTCGACTCAGCCCGAACCGACAGCTACATCGCCCGCTCCAACACCCGCCAAAATTTCAACCTGGACCCCGATTCCCACTGTCAAAACCAACCCCAACCCCATCCCGGTCCCGACCCGGACCCCGACGACCGCCAGTTCCTGCCCCGGGGCAGCCCCCCAGCGGTTGAGCATCGGGGATTGGGCGTGGGTCTGTACACAATCGGACCGTCTGATCGTACGCACCAGCCCGGAGCCGGGTGATAACGAGAAGTTCCGCATCTATCCGGGGACGGAGGTGGAAGTCATTGGCGGACCGCGCTGCAGTGATCAATCAAGCTGGTGGCTGGTGCGGGTGTCCGGCGGGACGCAGGTGTTCCGGGAGAAACTTGTCTACCTGGAGCAGGAGAGTTCAGGCTGGGTGCGGGAGGGAAGTGACAACAAGGACCCGTATTACTTATGCAAGCGGTGAGGGGGGCGGGATTCCATGAAGTGTTTGGATTGGGGGCAGACCGGGGGAGTATCTATTTATTAATTTGGGAAATCAGCGTAATTTGTGGGTGATTCTTTTCTGAGAGATTTAAAATGCAGGGTGCGGTTGTACGTTAACCGCACCATTTGTATTAATCCGCAGGTTGGTGCGATCAAAACCAGACCGCACGCCGTGAAATTTAAATAGTAGGGTGCGATTGTATTTTAACCACACCATTTGTATCGACCTGCAGGGTGTTGGGTTTCGGGATGATCGCAAATTGAAATATCGCATCAAACCTGTCATTCCTGGTTTATAGCCCTCAACCCAACCTACAGGTCAGGTAGGGTGCGGTTGTATGTTAACCGCACCATTTGCATTCATCCACATATTGGTGCGGTCAAAACCAGACCGCACCCTACGGACTATCATTAGGGGAGCCGGAACCCTGATAGAAAACAAAAATCCCCTTGGCGGGGATTTTGAGGTGACTCACCAGGGACTCGATATCACCCCCTCCCTGGGGGAGCCTGAACCTCCATATTCAGAAATAAAAAAGTGACTCACCAGGGACTCGAACCCTGAACCCATTGATTAAGAGTCAATTGCTCTGCCAGTTGAGCTAGTGAGCCTTTGAGCGTATCCAATTATACACAATCCGGCTTGCCTGTCAATTGCCGCCGGATTTTTCCTGCCTGATCAGGAGCCGCATACCATTGGCAATCACCAGCAGGGTCACGCCGGTATCCGCCAGCACTGCCAGCCACAAGGTGGTAATGCCCGCCACAGCCAGCGCCACGAACCCCAGCTTGACTGCCAGTGAGAAGGCGATGTTCTGCATAATGATCGTGCGCACCCGGCGGGAGAGCCGCACCGTGCCGGGGAGCTGCCCCAGCCCGTCCGCCATCAGCACCACGTCGGCGGTGTCCATCGCCTGGGCGGAAGCCGCCCCGCCCATGGTGATTCCCACGGTGGCGGCAGCCAGTGCCGGGGCATCGTTGATGCCATCGCCAACCATGGCGGCGCCGCCCGGCATTTCCGCCAATCTGCGGATGGCGTCCAGCTTTTCAGCGGGCAGCAGTGATGAGCGCACATTGTCCATGCCCAGGGCATCCGCCACGCGCTGTGCCGCGGCGGCATGGTCACCGGTCAGCCGGGCGGTGCGGCAGCCCAGCCGGTGCAATTCGACGATCACTGCGGCGCGTTCCGGGCGGATTTCGTCCGCGGCGGTAATGACACCGCAGACTCCTTCGCCATCGTGAATGAGCATGGGTGTTTCCCCTTTTTCCTCTGCCCGGGTGGCAATCCGGCATGCCTCGGGGGAATGGGTGGGGGTTTGATGGAACATGCGGTGGCTACCCACGGTCACCGTTGTGCCGTTGACTTCGCCCTGCACGCCCAGACCTGCCAGGACCTGCACGCCCTCCGCCGGGGGAAAAGCATCCAGAACGCCGCGTTCCCCTGCCGCACTGACAACGGCATGTGCCAGCGGGTGGGTGCTGCGCCGCTCCACCGCCGATGCCAGCGCCAGCACCTGGTCGCACTCGGTGCAGTTGGGAGAATCACAGTCCAGCCGGGTATGCATGCTCACCACCGGCAGACCACTGGTGAGCGTGCCGGTTTTGTCAAAGGCAAGGAAGCGCACCCTGCCGAGCTTTTCCATCGCCGCACCACCCTTGATGAGCACCCCGCGCCTCGCCGCGGCGGTGATGCCGCTGAGTATGCTGACCGGGGTGGAGATCACCAGGGCGCAGGGACAGGAGATGACCAGCAGTGCCAGACCCCGGTAGAGCCAGCCGCGCCCGCCGGAGGCGGGATCCAGAAAGGGAGCGCCCCATAGCAGCGGCGGCAGGACAGCCGTCAATAGCGCCAGCGCCACCACTGCCGGGGTGTAGGTACGAGCAAACCGGTCGATGATGCGTTCGGTGGGGGCGCGCTTTGCCTGGGCGTCGGCTGCCAGCTGGATGATTTTTCCGAGCACATTTTCCTCCGCCGGGTGGGTGACATGGATCTCCAGCGCGCCGGAACCGTTGACCGTTCCGGCGTATACCTGTGCCCCGTGTGATTTAAAGGCAGGCAGGGATTCGCCGGTGATGGCTGCCTGGTTGATTTCACTCTCCCCGGCAAGCACTTCGCCGTCCATCGGGATGCGCTCACCCGGGCGGATGAGCAGCCGGTCGCCCGCCTGCAGGGCGCTGACCGGCACCAGTTCCTCCCTTCCGTTCACCAGGCGGACCGCCTGTTCGGGCAGCAGGGTGGAAAGGTCATCGAGGGCGTGGCGGGAGTGGTCGGTGGCATAATCCTCCAGCATCTCAGCCAGCGAGAAGAGCAGGATGAGGGCGGCGGCTTCGGTGGTTTCACCGATCAGAGCAGCGCCGATTGCCGCCAGCCCGGTCAGCAGGTTGATGTTGAAGGTGCGGTTCACCCACAGGTTCACCACCCCGCTGCGCAGGATGGGGTACCCCGCCACCGCCAGGGCGGCAAGCTGGAGGGTTTTCCCCAACCAGGGGATGTCCACCAGCATGCCCAGTCCAAAGAGCGCTGCACCGGCAAGCAGCAGGCGAACCTTCGGCTGCTGGATCATGTGAGCCGGAAAGCCCGTCTTTTTCCGGTGGGGTGTGATGGGGTCTGTCAGGCGGTAACCCAACAGTTCCACCCTCCGGCGGATGGTTTCAGGGGGGGCGCTGCCCTCCACCTCCAGCAGGGCGGTGGAGAAGTTCACCCGGGCGTGTGAAACGCCCTCCAGTTTTGACACGCCCTGTTCAATGTGCAGGGCGCAGTCGGCGCAGTCCATTCCTTCAATGAGGTAGGTTTCGGTGGGCATGGTGGTCTCAGTTGGTGGGTTCGTGGAGGATGTGTTCCAGACCGCGGACAAACAAATCGCGGATGTGGGCGTCATCAAGGGCGTAGTGGACAATCCGCCCCTCCTTGCGGGTGCGGACGATGTAAAGGTCGCGCAGGATGCGCAGTTGGTGTGAGACAGCCGACTGGCTCATACCCAACACAGCCGCCAGGTCGCAGACACACAGTTCCCGGTCCAGCAGGGCGGAGATAAGCCGGACGCGGGTTGGGTCGGCGAGCGCCTGGAAGGTGCGGGCAAGGCGGGTGGCGGCAAGCCCGTCAATCAGGGTCTGCCCGGCGGCAAGCACATCCTCGGGGTGGATGATATTTTCCTGGCAGGTGTAAGGGTCTTTCATCAATATATCCTTGAATATATGATCATGTATTCATATATTATCACAACACCGGCGGTCATGTCAAGAGGTTGAGAAGCAGTCCCCGCCGGGGGAGTGTCGGATGTAATATTGAAATCCGGCTTTTTTCGTTGTATGATGATCATTATCGAGTTGTATAGACAATTGAACAGGAGGGCGCCATGAGCCGCCGGATTTGGATTGCACTTGGTATTTTGGTTCTGGGACTGGGAATCGCAGGTTTATTGCCCGGGCAACTCCCCGTCCAAGCCGGTATGACTGGCATTCCACCCGTCATCCAGCAGGTCAACCTGGATGGGTTTGGTGATGCAGGAAATGGTCAAATTCCATCCATGGAAGTTTTTAATGGAGAATTGTACGCAGGCAACTGGCATAATGGAGAAATCAACGCCCAGATCTGGCGCTGGGATGGTGGAACAAGCTGGACAATGGTGAATGCTTACCCGGCTGGCGCTACATCTGACCTGGAGACACTGGGCGATTATCTATATGCCGGCAGTTGGGGCGGCACGGAGGGAGCCAATATCTGGCGCAGCCAGGACGGCGACCTGTGGGAGACTGTCATTGACGATGGATTTGAAAATCCCAACAATGGAATTGCCCGCTTCGAAACTTTCCAGGGTGAGTTGTACGCCAGCACCTGGAACGGTGCTGATGGAACGGAAATCTGGCACACGTCCAATGGTGTTGAATGGTTCCAGAGCATGGATGCGGATGTATTTGACAACCCCAACAACGCCGGGGCGATTTCCAGTGAAATTTACAATGATTATCTCTTCTGGGGGGTGGGCAACTGGATTGAAGGAGCCGAACTCTGGCGGACAACCGGGGCGGATGAGGAATGGGAGGTCGTTTTCTCAGGCGGGAACGGCGACCCGGCAAACCATGCAGTCGCCTCACTGACCGGTTTCAAGGGATACCTCTATGCAGGGATATTTAATGAAGATGAACTTCAAGTCTGGCGTTCGCCGGACGGCGTGACAGACTGGGCAGTTGTCCTGCAGGATGGCATGGCAGACCCGGGCACGAAATGGATCAGCGGGCTGGCAGTCTATCATGATCAACTCTACCTGGTTGTGCAGAACGACGCCAACGGAATGGAAACCTGGCGCACCAGCGATGGGGTGATCTGGGAGCCGGTGGGGTCTCCCGGTTTTGGGGATGCCAACAATGGCACAACCTACTGGGAAAACAGCATCCTGGTTTATGAGGACAGCCTGTTCCTGGGCACCAACAATAATATAACCGGCGGTGAGGTCTGGCGGATTATGCAACCGTTGTTTGTGCTCAATTTGCCAGTGGTTGTGAAGTAACCCCTTCAATTCAGGGATGCTGGCATTGATGATTCAGGCGCTGCGGGATGATCCTGCGGCGGGCATGGGCATTCCCCGCGCAACCCCCAGTAATATCGGCGGGCAAAAATGTTGACTCTGTAAATGTCATATTTTGCGTCTTATTTATGGCATTGTTTTTGATGCTGTCTGACAAGTGATTCAGCGCAATCTCCTATGGTATAATTTCTTCACATAGGATGGAAATCTGAAGCAGACAACGTTGTATATATATGCTGGATTTTTCACCCTCACAGTCGTACACTTTCGGTTTCCAACCTGGCGATCTCTGGATGCCGCCCAATAGCAGTAGTCTCCAGGGATTTTTGACGGTTCGATTTCGGCTGCTGTTCATTTGTGGTTGACGATTTGCCCAAATCCGTGGTGTAACATGGACAGACAGACACCTGCTTGCCCCTGCATCATTATGCCTTCGGACTGGTTATGGTCAAATTTGAAACATACAAGCATACACCTTGGATGGAGCGATTGTATCGACGCAAATATCCGCGTCCATCCGGCGCGTCTGCCGGCAGCCTGAGATTCCATCAAAATATCTGGTCGAATATCGTCCGTCATGGCGTTCATCCCGACCTGAGCCATCAATCCAATAAATTAATTTATTGCATGCGCCGTCAAAAATCCATGGGAGCGGCGTTTTTTGCCATCCCCGGTCATTCTGAACTGAAAAAAGGATGTAAAATCATCAATTTAGGGCAGCGCGCCCAGGCAGTACTATTTATCCAGTTTTGGCAGGACGCGATCCGCATGAATGGCATGATCTCCAAATCATGCGCAGCCCGTCGCTTATTTGCATATCCATCAACGTTAATAAAACAAAAAGGAGTGTTGTATGAATAAACCAATTCGTGTGCTTCAGTGGGGTCTTGGGGCAATGGGCAGCGGCATGGCGCGGCTTATGCTCGAGAAATCCGGCTTGCAAATTGTGGCAGCCGTGGATGCCCGTCCGGATTATGTCGACAAGGATCTGGGCGAGGTTCTCGGCGTGGATAAAAAATTGGGCGTCATCGTCACCGACAAGCCCGAGACCGTTCTGGATAAAAACAAGGTTGAACTGACTGTCATTGCAACCACTTCCTGGACTGAGCGCCAGATGCCCGATCTGCGCAAGATCATCACCGCCGGCATCAATGTGATCTCGATTGCCGAGGAAATGGCGGAACCCGGAGCGCAGCACCCCGAGCTGGCAAAGGAACTGGACAAATTAGCCAAAAAACACGGGGTGTCCGTGCTGGGCACCGGTGTCAATCCCGGCTATGTCCTCGACCTGCTGGTCGTCGCCCTCACTGGCGGCTGCCACTCGGTGGAACGAATCGAAGCCTCGCGTGTCAACGATCTCAGCCCCTATGGTCCCACTGTGATGGAGACCCAGGGTGTGGGCACCACGCCGGAAGCTTTCCGCAAGGGTGTTGCGGAAGGTACAATCGTGGGTCATGTCGGCTTCCCCGAATCCATCAAACTCATCAGTGATGCACTTGGCTTGGGCGTGGACCGCGTCGTTGAGACCCGCGAGCCCATCATCAGCAAGGTGTACCGCGAGACCCCCCATGTCAAGGTGGAACCGGGCATGGTGGCTGGCTGCGCCCATACCGGCGTCGGCTACCGCGGTGACACGGAGGTCATCCGCTTGATTCACCCGCAGCAGATTCATCCGCACCTGGAAAACCAGGATACCGGTGACTATATCAACATTTATGGTTTGCCCGAAGTTCACATGGCAATCAAACCGGAGTACGCCGGCGGCAAGGCGACCATGGGCATTGCCGTGAACATGATCCCGCATGTTGTGGCGGCGACACCGGGTTTGAAACGTATGATTGATCTGCCCGTTCCGGCTGCCTTGATGGGCGAAACCGCCTACAGCCGCAGGGTTAAATTTTAACCTGAGAGAAAGGGGTTTACATGACGAAAATTCAAGCCGGCACCTGGGTCGAAATAGAGGAGGTCATCCTCAAGCCTGAAGAACGCGCCCCCTCCCTGCCCGAAGATACCAAGAAGGTTCCCTACCTGCTGCGTGTCTCCGGTTTCCTGGTTGAGGAAGCTGAAATGGGTGAGGTTGTCCACATCCGCACCATTATCGGGCGCGAGTTGAAGGGCATCCTGAAGACCATCAATCCCAGTTATCGTCACAGCTTTGGCACAGTGGTGCCTGAGCTGCTGACCATCGGAACGGAGGCGGAAAAATGAGCCAGCGGGATACCTCCTATGCAGCCGTGATGGCACGAAAAAATGAGATCATGAAGGTCTCGCTGGGGATCGACTACGACCGATATGCCCATTCTCCGATTTCCTTTGATTATGAACGCATGATGGCGGAAACCGGCTATTCCCATGCCGATATTGCCCGCATCCAGCGTGAAACCAAGGTTGGGGATACGCCTCTCTTTGAACTGCGCAACCTGACCCATGCCGTCCGTAAAATTTCCCCGCCCGGCAAGGGCGCAACCATCCTGGTCAAGGATGAAGCCGCCAATGCCTCGGGCAGTTTCAAAGCCCGCCGGGCATCCATCAGTGCCTACGAAGCCGCCCAAAAAGGTTTCAAGGGCATGATCGCCGCCACCAGCGGCAACTATGGCGCGGCGGTGGCATCCCAGGCTGCCCAGCGCGGTCTGAAGGCAATCATCATCCAGGAGGTCTATGACAGCCGGGGTGTGGGTCAGCCGGAGATTGTTGAAAAGGGGCGCGCCTGCGAAGCCTACGGTGCCGAGGTGCTCAAGCTCTCGGTGGGTCCTGAATTGTTTTACCTGCTTTTGCTCACCCTGGAGGATACCGGGTTCTTCAACGCCAGCCTCTACACACCCTTTGGAATCCGCGGCGTGGAGAGCCTGGGATTTGAAATTGCCGAACAGGTGCGCGCCCGCTATGGCAAGGATCCCGATGCAGTGGTGATCACCCACGCCGGCGGCGGCAACCTGACCGGCACGGCGCGCGGCCTGCTGGCTGCAGGATGTGACCATACCCGCGTGGTGGCATGCTCGGTGGACTTAAGCGGTCTGCATATGGCATCAGACCATGACTTTAACCGAAAATCCTTCACCACCGGTCACACCGGGTTTGGCGTGCCGTTTGCCGTCTGGCCCGACCGGGTGGATGTGCCCCGCAATGCCGCCCGCTCGATGCGCTATATGGATGAATACCAACTGGTCACCCAGGGGGAGGTTTTCTTTGTCACCGAACTGCTGACCAAGTACGAAGGTCTGGAACGCGGACCGGCAGGCAACACCAGTCTGACGGCAGCCATCACCCTGGCGCGGCAGATGGACCAGGACCAGATCGTGGTTG
>ERZ1026805.404-NODE-404-length-29418-cov-8.760617_pt1 | contig 29418 bp, 32 predicted proteins | sample MGYA00520883_ERZ1026805 | MGnify/ENA primary metagenome ERZ1026805 (study PRJEB33270, sample SAMEA104284476) | anaerobic digester metagenome | biome: Anaerobic digester microbiome; feature: mesophilic sludge digester; material: Anaerobic digester biomass | place... | reverse complement strand
CCTCGGTATCCTACGGCGTGTACGGTGGCGCTACATCCACCGAGAGGGCCGCGTATTTTGTATCCTGGGGGCTGATGTCTACCCAGGGCGGCGGCGGGACCACATACACTCAGTCTCTTACTGGCGAACTTCCTTACCCTTCTGGTAGTCTTTTATACTCTGTAGCCTTCTTCACTCCTCTCACGGGAGATCTGCCTTCCCCAGCTGGAGGAGTAGCCAAGCATATAAGCAAGCCTTTAGCTGGCGATTTCCCTTCTGTTTTTGGTGAAGCGGGTAAGCAGACAAACAAACAGCTAAGTGGAATCCCTCCTTCGCCTTCGGGGAGTGTGGTTAAGCATACTGATAAACATTTGCTTGGAGATATTCCATCTGGTGCTGGAGTTATTATTCCGTCTTCCGATATCGCTCAATCTGTTTATGGAGAGCTTCCCTCTCCATCAGGAGGAGCGATTAAGCATACAGCTAAGCAGCTAAGTGGAGCTTCTCCTTCTCCTACTGGCGATTCCACTAAGCATATCTCTACAACTCTACGGGGGGAAGCCCCAGCTCCGTCCGGCACACCCAATCAAGCATATCGTACATCACAATCTACTAGCGGAATAATGGGGTTGATTTTTGGTGCAATATCATCTATACTCAACCCAATCGTGAGCCTCAGATCTGCCGCGGGTATTATAGGTTCTAGGCTAAAAAGATTTATAGGAGGATGATATGGGACAAACTCGGGATAGAAATGGTAGGATTAAAGACGGCTTTTGGCAGCGGTTCAAATCTTGGAGGCTCGGGAGAAAAATAGCCAAAGGTAAGCTTCCACGCGGAAGAGTTACATCGGCACAAGTAATGGAGGCTATAGGAACTCTTCGTAGAGAGAATGCTATTCAGGGAAGGGGAGTACTGAGTGCTGTGCTTACCAAGCAAAATGGAGAGCGGGCGGATCTTGGAGTGATCTCAGTACAGAAAATCACTACAGCCTTTCGGGATTACATCGTAGATGCTTTACAGAATAGTACTACCCATCCCCTTAGCGCTTTTCGCTACCATGGATGTGGGACAGGTACTACAGCCGAAGCCAATACACAAACGGGTTTAATTACCGAGGTTGGTACAAGAGTGGAGGGTACCCAGGCTGAGGGGAGTACGGCTAATATCTACCGATCAGTAGCTACTATCACCTTCTCGGGTAGTTATGCTATCACCGAGCATGGAATCTTCTCAGCTTCGTCCAACGGTACCCTCATGGATCGATCGCTATTCTCAGCTATCAACGTAGCTAGTGGGGATTCTATTCAATTCACTTACGAGGCTACGTTTAATGCTGAGGCATAAGGAGGTAAAGAAATGAAGCCTGTATTAATCAATTCAAACATCCTCACCCAAGCCTGGACCTGCTCGGGAGAGGAAAATGTTACAGCCGGAAAGGTGATTAAGGACAGCCCCGGTCTCCTTCATGGTTTGGTGGTTAATACCGATGGAACTAATGCGGTAACCGTAACGGTTTATGATAACGCTTCTGCCACTAGCGGTACTATCGTAGCCAAGATAACTGTTCTAGCTGCCGATCGTACTGGAGGGCTAATAGGTATTGACGTTGGGTGTGATAACGGCATATTTGTGGTCATAAACGGAACAGGCGGTACGGCGATTCTCTACTACGAATAACCATGCGAATAGGTCGACCAATCGATAGAGTCATCCAGGGGATGTTCCGGATCGCTAACAAACAAGCGGTTACGGTGGACTTTATTCTCAACGATGTGCAGTATCAATACAGCGTAGCCGCTACCTCTCGGGATATCATCCTAAAAGCTCGAAGGGAAGGCTTCAGTTCATATATTCGTGGCGAATTCCTTGGTGCGTGCCTTACGGAGGAAAACACTCGGGCGGTTATCCTCTCCCAGGATACCGAAGCTACCATGAAGCATCTAGCGGCAGTAAAGTTCTATATCAAACACATGAAGGGTTTACAGCCACAAATTGGATACAATTCGCGGAATGAGATAACCTTCCCGAAGATGGATTCGACTTTCTACATCGGCACCGCCGGCTCCAAAACCTTCGGTCGTGGGGATACGATCACTCATCTTCATATGTCCGAAGCAGCCTTCTACGACGACCTCAAAGGCCTTCAAGGCTCGATTATGGAGGCTGCTGCTCACGCTAAGCGTATTGTGTTGGAGTCTACTGCTAACGGCTACAACTTCTTCCAAAAAATGTGCCAGAAAGCTCGCCAGCATGACGGATCATACACCCTCCATTTCTTTCCTTGGTATGCGGATGAATCCAACTACCTTCCGTTATTCGCTGGCGAGCAGCTTCCTCTCTTAGACGAAGACATCGAGAGAATGGAGCGGCATCATCTTACTATGGAGCAGATGAAGTGGTATATTACCAAACGTGCCGATTTCATGGAGCATCCGAATGATGTTGAAGGCAAGCTGCTCTTCCAGCAGGAATATCCAACCAGTATCGAGGAGGCATTCAAATCCTCCGGAGCCAACTTCTTCCGTACCATCCCCTATGAGGCATTGGAGCCCGTCGATCGGCAAGGTCATACATTCATCTACCGTCCGGCTATACCCGGACGCCGTTACGTCATCGGGGTAGATTATAGTGGAGGCATCGGGCAGGATTATGGAGTGGTAACCGCGCTATGTACCGACCCTCTTGAGCAAGTTGCTTGCTATCGGGATTGCTGGACTGAGCCGGAGCAGCTTAGCTACAAAGCCGCTGAGTTAGGTCGTGTATACAATATGGCATACATCGTCCCAGAAGCCAACAACCACGGTACGTTAGGCGTTGACGTTCTTAAACGCATCTACCCTCAAAGCCATATCTACAAACGCGATATCCCGGTTCGCAAAGGCGTAAACGGCCCAAAGAAAAAAACCATGCTGGGCTATCTTACCACCGAAGCCTCCAAGCCTTATATGTGCAATGCTCTCAGCCTCTACCTCCGGCGAGGTTTAAAAATCTACGACGCCGAAGCCTACTCCGAACTCCAAGTCTTTATGGAGGACGAAGGCAGGCTATGCGCCCCCGAAGGTATGTTCGATGATTGTGTGATGTCAATGGCTCTTGCCGCTGTAGGCATACGGAAACTCATACCGGAACTCCCCAAGGCTCCCGTAATCTCTCCTCCGCCCCCGCAAGGAGTTATTTATCCTTTTGATAATGCGAAAGATGCTCTTGACATTGTACTCAATACTAGGAGAGGAAGGGAATTAATAAAACGCTTTTATATGCATCCGAGCTCGGTACTATCCGAGATGTCGAGGTTGAATTATGGGAGAGCTAGTAAACATCCAACAGCAAAGTAGACGTAAGCGGAAGGGAACTGACGATCCGGTTAAGTGGGTGGAGAGGCTTAACAAAGCCCGTCAGCGGAAGCAGAATACCGTCGAAACCACTTGGAGGGTTATCCGCTCGCAATACACTCGTACGTTGATTAATGACGATCCTACTAGCCAACCGAAGGATATTAGAGTCAATCTAGCCTTCCCGACTGTTAAGGTTTTGCTGCGGGCGGCCGCGGGTAATGATCCATATCTCTACATACGTTCCGATCGCCCCCAGGATTACATGAGCGCTCAGATCCTCCAATACCTCGAGAATCGCCTTTGGAGGCTCCAGAAACGCAAGCGTACCATACGCCGCATCGTTCTCGATACCATCCTGAACAAAGTCGGGTATGGCATGACCCACCTCAAAAAGGATCCAATTACTGGCAAGGTAGATATATGGCTTACTCGTATCTCACCATACCAAATCTGGCTGGAAGATGTTCAGGATATCGAAGACTCCTATTATGTCATTCGAGAGATCGTAATGTCCAAAGAGGAGGCGGATAAGGCTTATCCGAACATTTCCTTTTTGCCTTACGATAAAGCTCACGAGCGAGGAGAGTTTACTCTTTCGACACAATCAGCTTCCTCGCCTAGTGCGGATAAAATGGATCGGGTGGTGGCGTACGAAGTACACGATCAATATCACGGAGAGATTTCGGTTATCACCCCTACACATAATAAATACATCATCGAGCCACGTCCGTCTCCATACCCCCTCCCATGCCTATTCACCCAATTGGTGTTTAACGAAATTCCGGACGATCACTATGGCATATCCGACCTCGAGCCGGTAGCTATGCAGCAAGAGGAATTGGATCGGGTTCGGCAAGCGATGTTGATTCACACCAAGCGGTTTAACCGTAAGTATAAAATCCTCGATACAGAATACGAAGACACCGCACTGGATGCTTTGGAGTCAGGCGAAGATGGAGCTATGGTTCGCTTGAAGGATTTGGATTCTTTGGAGCCGATCCAGGATGCTCCGATGTCTTCGGATATATACAACTACGCTGCCGCTATTCGAGCCGACCACCGTGAAATTACCGGCATCAACGAATACTTCATGGCAGGCCAAGTTGGTGGAACCAAAACGGCATTTGAGGCTCAGCAAATCATGGCTGGCGGACGGATTCGGGTAGGCGAAAAGCCTGAGATGGTAGGAGACTTCTGCGCTGATGTAGCCTATAAAGACATCATGCTTATGAAGACGTTCTATCCCGTTCCACAAGTCGTTGAGTTCTATGGCCCGGAGGGAGAGCGTGAGTGGAGATACGTCCAGCAATGGGAACTCCAAGGAGAGCATTATGTTACAGCGCACGCGGGTTCGACTCGTCCACCAGATGAACAAGCTGACTTCCAGAAGGCGTTGGTGTTATACCAAACCTTCAAAGGTGATCCTACCGTCAACCCGCAAGGCTTAGTGGAAGTGGTGATGGATCTGATGAACCTTAAAGAAAAGAATAAGCTTCTTGGCTTAGCTCCCACAGCACGCTCTATGAGTGCCAACCCCCTTCAGGCTAGCGGAGGTCCGACAATGGTACCTAATGGGATAAATCCCAATTCCCAAGAACTGCCTGATCTTGCCGCTCTCCGTACTGCACTCGGCAACCGAGGAGGACCGGTGTAATGAGCAAAACCGGAACGTATAAAATCATCAACGGCCAGCTGGTCAAAATCAGCGATAGGATCCCAAACCTCAAGCATACGTTTTTTCCTGAGGTGGAGGGACACTATAACTATGCCTTAGGCAAAGTAATCACCTCCAAGCGGGAGATGATTGCTGAAATGGAACGAACGGGATCGATCCCCTTCGAGCCGGGCATGGGACAAACCAATCGACCGAACCCTCAGCGCAGACTGGAGCAGATCAAATCGGAAGTCAATGAATACATCAGTGGGCGTGGGGTGGAGGGAATAAAACTTAGAGACTTGGACCGTACTATGGCCAAGGAAAGAGAGAGAGGTCCGTATGACGTTACAGAACCAATCAGGGCAGCAGCCGGGATCGGCGGGTAGTCAGGGAACCGGCCCTGGCGCAAGTGGAGCCGGCAATAGTGGCAACCCCGGCGGTGGAGTTAAAACCTTCACACAGGAGGAAGTTAACGCAATCGTCTCCAAAAGGGTAAACGAAGAAAAGGCGAAGTATGAGCAGGCAGTCAACGATCAAGGGATATTGCATCGGTTGATGAGCGATCCCGATTTTCAGGCTTGGATGGATACGGGTCGAAGCGGAGGAGGTCAGAGATCCAATAGCGGATCGAGTGGCCAGAATGACGGAGAGTACGGCAACCTTCAGGATGATGAAGGAAGGCTTAACGTAGGGGAGCTGACTAAGTTGATCCAGAAGCAGATGCAGGCAGCACTTACTCCCCTTACACAGAACATTACCAAGCTCTCCAATGCCACCCAGGGTATGGGTATGGTTGCAACTTTGCAGCAGCACGCTAATACTCTCGGCCCGGACGGTCAGCCTAAATTCCCCAATTTGTGGAATGAGCAATTTCGCGGAACGGTAATGGATATTATGTCTCGTGGTCGAGCGACGAATGTAGAGGATGCATACTACCTTGCTAGTCGGGATTTTGAAAAGCAAGGCTTATCCATCCCCAATTCAGCCTTTCTTATGGAAAGCCGAGGTGGGGGCTCCCCCATAGGCGGCGGGCCCGGTGGAGGCGGGGGCAGGGAACAGGCTCCGGTAATCAAAGCTGAGGATCTTCCTCAGAACGCGGATATCTATTCAATCCTCAACACTGTTGCGGATAGGATGATGCCGAAAACGACCTAAAGGAGGTTGACGCTAATGTCGATAGTATCAGAAACAAGAGTCTTCGATGAGATCGTGTCTACAAGCCTTGATCTCTATCGGAATAAGATGGAGGAGCAGATCTTCAAAGAGAATGCTACTCTGTGGGCGCTGCGGAGAGCAGGCTGCTACCAGCCGGCTGATGGTGGCGTTCAGATTATCGAGCCGTTGATGTACGGAGACAACGAGACTGTTGCGTCGTATAGCGGCTACGATACCCTGGATCTTACCCCGCAGGAAGGTATATCAGCTACGCTTTGGCCATGGTGCCAGGTGGCTGGTTCCGTCGTTATCGACGGTATGTCTGAGTTCAAGAATGCCGGCAAGTCTCAATTGGTTAACCTTGTAGCGGCAAAGGTCATGCAGCTCGAGATGAGCTTCCAGGCAAAGTTTACGTACTATATGTATCGGGCTGGGAAATACTCCGCCTCGCAGGCAACCAAGGATCCGGCCGGTCTGCTTTCCATGGTGGCCGAAGTTCCCGATAACTATGACGTTGGCGGGATTGACACTTCGGTCTACACCTGGTGGCAGAATAAGGTGCTTGGTAATGGCAACACGGCTTTCACTTGGGTGGATGGATCTGCGTTGTCGACTGGCGTAACGGCAATGGACACTCTCTACAACAACTGCACCAAGAAGACGGGTGGTTCACCGAACATTGGTATTGCCTCCCAGGCACTCTTCCAGAACTATACCGGCTACCTTCGCACTAAGCAGAGTCTCAATGCTCTGACCGATGAGCAGGCAGTAGCAGCAGGCTTCACCAACGTGAAGTTTCGTGGTATGACTCTGTTCTGGGATGAGGATTTCAGAACTGCATCTTGTACGGTTCCGGGCACTACTCCTGCGCTGATCTACCTCAACAGCAAGTTTATCCGGATACGGTATGCCTCCAGCGTCAACATGAAGCGGACGGCATGGGTTACTCCACAGAACCAGGACGCTCGGTCTTGCTTGATTCTGTGGTATGGTAACACCACAGTCAGCAAGCGGTGCAAGCATGGTGTTCTGGTCGACGCCAATGTCACCAATGTCGTATAAGGAGGTGATGAGATGAGATTCGCTACCCTTGGCAAAGGACCGGAGCAGGTGTTTATCGTTGTACGTAATGACGATGGTGCGGATATTGGAGCAGGTGTACCGCTGGAGTGGAAGGCGGATGGAACCCGGGATGGCATCGACGTTCAGGCATTCCAGACCGCGGCCAAGCAATCCCTGTTCGTAGGGGCCAATCACTACGCTTTCTCGGATGGTGAATATGGCCTCGCTCAGGTGTATGGCTACGATGACGATGCTTTGGTTCTCAAGCATGGCATCGCTACCAACTCCAACGTCGCGATAGGTGATGTGGCTATTCCGAATACCAACGGCCAGTTCGAGTTCGTTGTAGCTGGTACCCAGGTTACCAATAACCACACTACCACCGCGGGTGTAGTCTGCTACGACAAAATGGTTGCTGCAATGCAGACACTGGCTTCGGCTTCGAGCGCAACAATCACAGGCACGTGTGGTGTGTTCCTCCGCTGCATGTAAGAGGTAATGGTAATGAACCAGTCCCCCCACCAGAAGTATTTCAAATGTGAAGATTGTGGAAGAGTGATTACCACTCGCACGATTAAGCGCTATGCGGGATGCTCCTGGTGTGGGGGACTAAAGTTCAAATCATGGCAAAATTGGGTGCCTTGGTTTGGCACTCGTTGGATGTGTTTCATCAGGGAGAGTATAACATGTCGGAAGAAAAAATAACCATGGCTGTTGGATCGGTGATGCTGGCTAATGTGCATCCGCATGTGGCTGCATCGCTTGGTGTAATGCTTGGGAAGACTGGAAGGTTGCGGCCGGAGATGGCGGTTGATATCATCACCCCACCTAGGATGGAGATTGCTACTGCGCGTAATGCCACGATTGATATCGCTTTAGCCAGAGGGCATAAATACCTCTTTTGGCTGGATGATGATACAGTTTGCCCTCCCGATACAATTGTAAGGCTTCTGGAGAGGCTGGAGGCTAATCCAGATGTATATATGATTTGCCCCAAATACTACGTTCGAGGGTATCCCTTCAAGCTCATGGGATTTATTGAGCGTGGACCTAATGATTGGGAGATGATCGATGAAGCGAAGGATTTGCCGGACAAAGATGGACTGATTCGCTGTGTGGCAATAGGAAATGGATGTACGCTGTATCGTATGTCCATCTTCGAACAAATGGTCATCTCCCGTCAAGGAAGGGAGTGGTATAGGACTGGCAAAGGCCATACCGAAGACGCGTTCTTTTGTGCGAAGGCTAAAACGGTTATTCCTGATTTTATCTGCGCGATGGATACCACCTTCTCGGCAAAGCATCAGCTTGGAACTGGCTGGGTGGATGCGGAGAATGTAGATTATACCCGCTTAAAGTTCCAGATTGCTAAAGCATTAGTTCACCATCCCGAGCGTTTAGAGGAACTAAAAGCCTTAGTATCCTCATGGCCAGAAGAGGATGTCTATCCCTTAGACATCTACGACTACGATGGGTCATTAGGGAGGGTGTAATGGGTATGCCGAGATGTTTGATGATTGGATCGGGAAGGGATGATACTCGTCCCGGTACAGAGTTCGAATTCGTGACCCTCGATATAGAAGCCTCTCGTAAGCCGGATGTCGTAAGCGATGCTTGCCGCCTTCCCTTTGCCTCCGAATCCTTTGAGGCTGTATATGCTAGCCATCTCCTGGAGCATATCTCTCCTAGACAAGCCGGAAATGTTTTAGAGGAATGGGGAAGGGTATTAAAACCCGGCGGGGAGATGCTAATTCTAGTACCTAATATGGGTTATGTAGCCGAGCTGATCCTTAGCGGCAAGGGTGAGGAGACTGTATATCGCGCTGGAGCGGGAATAGACATCACCCCGATGGATATGGTGTATGGTTTGCCTTCATTGCCGATGTACCATCGCTGGGGGTTTACACGTGAGTCGCTAGCGGCAAGAGCCAAAGCCATCGAATGGAAAGAGGCGCTCGTTTATGAACTTCGTATCACTGGTCCGTACGATCGGTGTGAGCTAAGACTCTATGGGCGCAAGAAGGGTGAGGCTAGCTGGAAGGGTTGGGATTTGGATATCTCCAAATCCAGCGATCCTTATGCTATCCGTATCAAAGGAGAATAACCATGGCAGTTGATGCAGCGAGCTTGATTAACGAAGTGTTGATGAAGATGAAGCTTAATCCCGTTACACCTACAGCCATCACTCGCGCTCAGGTATTGCTAGAAGTCAACAATTGTTTACGGGAGCTAACGGAAACAACGTATTTGTTTATTAAGCGAGAAGATACCGCTATTACCCTAGAAACGGATCAGCCTGATTATCTCCTGCCTACGGATCTATACGACGTCATCCGTGTGTATAATTGGGATAAGTATACCATCTATCCCATTACCGAAAGCCAACTCGAGGAGATGCATCGTCAATGGATGGATGATACCGGAGAGCCTCTTTATTATCTCCTTGGCCAAAAGGGTATGCGGTATATTACCTTCTACAAAAAACCGAGTGTGGAGTTTAACGGGGAGTATGTAGGGTTGAGGTATCGCTACTACCCCACCGAGCTGGTTGATGAGGCTACTTCTTACCTTCCGGAGTCTATACAAAATACTCGAGATTTGGTGTCTAGCTACTGCCTAAGCAAACTCTTCCGAACCAAGACGGAGGTACAGGATGTAGCGAAGGCTAATGATTATCTGATGTTGTATACTTCCAACAAACAACGCTGGGAGAGTCTTCCAAAGGCACCCGAGAAGCAGAGGGTATATGGCTCCAGAGGTGAGCGATTAGCCAAAATGGCTGGTCCACAGCTTCCATCGAATTACCCTTCCTGGAGGTGGTAGGTTATGGCCAATATGCGTGAAGCGGAATTAACAACTCTTATCCACACAATCAAAGACGTGAAGGATTTGGAGCAGCTTAAGGTATTCCTCCAGGAGTTAATTCTTCGCCTTACTAGAATACTGAAGGATCTCAATAAAGCTATCGACGATATAGCTTAAGGAGGGAATGATGGGAGATATATCAGTAACCGTAGAGAAGATTGGAGTAGAGGATATTTGCTGGTGGACGAATGTGGCGAATACGTTTAGCAGAACCACGTCTACTGGAGGAACTCAGACTCTGAATGCTATATCAGCGAAGGATGTACCGATAGAGGATGCTAATAGTTACTGGACGGCCAACACTATCGAAAACGTGCTGGAGGATATGAGAGATGGTACCGATCCACTGATAAACAACAATACGTTTATCAAATCTCGAAATGCAGCCGGTACAGGGAATGTGAATTTGATAAGGGCTAACTCTAGCAATCTAATCGAGCTAGGTGTCGCTCCCGCTGCACAGACGTATGGCTTCTGCCCAGTAGGGAGTGTTGTAGCGTTTATGCCGGGCAGCTTTGCGAATGGATCGAATGGCACATATACGTTTAGGTTGGGATCGGCAAATACCGTAGCGGCGATTAATACTCTACTCAACACCTATGGTTGGTATGTGTGCAATGGAGCGGCGTTAAACTTACCCGCTTCCCCTATATTTAATGGAGCTGGACGGTATCTCCCAAACCTTACCGATGATAGATTTATCATGGGAGATACTACAGTAGGAGGAACGGGAGGGAGCAACACTTCAAATCTAGCTCATACTCATACTGGTCCGAGCCACACCCACTCTGTAGTAATTCCAGCTAGCGGATGGGGAGGCGAGGATGCTTCAGCTGGCTATTTAGGCTCATCGCACCCTGGTGAAACACGAAGGGTTAGTGGAGATAGGACTCTTACTTCAGCGGCCGGCGGAACTGGAAATACTGGCTCGTCTCTAAGCTCTAGTACCGAAAACCGACCGCTATATCTTAGCTGCGTTTATATTATGAGGGTACTCTAGTGACTATAACCTATACTGTGCAATATAAGCATACAAAGGATTTATTCTGGCGAAGGCTTCGGAATGTAGAGGGGGATGGGTATGTATTTAACGAAAGGGCCGGGACGTTTGGCATTAGGTACTTTAATCTATCTGATGGTACAAGGATAGAGATTCCTACTACGGATATAGTATTTAGGTTCCATCCAGATAGGCGTTTAGCGATCAAAGACAATATGAACAAACAGATGGGGAAAATCTAATGGAAGTGTTTGCCATAGATGCATTCTATGGACGTAATACCCACGATACTCAGGTATTGTTGCCTTCTGGATTTGCTGTAGCTGCAGTGGATGTCGACTTTAGCGATAAGCGTGGAACCCTCAAGGGGTGCCGCATGCATGAAATGCTGCATGAGATAGGCTCGGTGTTATCCCTCTATTGCTGGCGGGGATCGGTATTGAGCACTACTAGCTCAGGATTTTATGATGGCGGAACGAAAAAGCAAATCGGAGGTACGACTGCCTGGGGAGGGTGGGCGATATTTACCGATGGAGAGGGGTGCGCGTTAGGAGCTAACGGCACCAAGGTGGTGAAGTATAAAGGTACGAACCTGTATGAGTATGGAGTAAGCGTACCCACCTTAGGAACCTTTTCTGCTACCGGAACTGGTACGGGTTCGTTTACCGTAGGCAATTGGAAGTATACGGTTACGTTTGTTAATGCCGATGGGTTTGAGGGTAACGCGTGTGCTACGATTACTGCCGGTAGTCAAGGAGCTAACAAAGCTTCTTGCGTGCTAAATAACATCCCCCTTGGATCGGCTGCTGAAGAAATTGTCGCCAGGAGAATATACCGAACTACGAATAGTGGAGATACTACATTTTTGCTGGCTATACTTAGCGATAATACGACTACTACGTATACAGATACCACTCTGGATATAGCTCTAGGCACTTCCACTCCACCCATCAACCACAATAAGCTAATATCTACCGCGACTATAATCGAGCGGGCAGGATATCGTATCTTCGCCGTAAATCCTTCCATGCCTCGTAGGTTATTATACAGCCTCCCAATACCCTATGCCGAAGGGTTTCCTCCTGAATATTATGAAGATTTCCCTGATGATATTGTGGCCTTGAAAGCGCTGGCGGATATGTTGATTGTCGTCACCCGATCAAGGCCCTTTCTTTTTGCTGGGTTAGATAATACCGGTACGATGTATACCAAAGAACTTCAGCTACGAGTTCCTGGAGATTCCAAATGGGGGATAGACCAGATGGATAATAAAGTCTTCTGGCGTGGACCTATGGGAATCTATATGACGAATGGCGTAGGGGTGTTCAACGATTCGGAATCGGTATTGGATATATTTATGCAGCGAAGCGCTGCTTGTATGCTTGCCGTTGATCACTATAACCGTATGTACATAGTAGCCAATGATGTATACACCGACTCCGAATTTGGTAGAATCGTTAGGCTGCAATCTACGCATGGCGAAATAACTGACTCTATTACCTTTAGTGCGGAAGTCGGAAGGATAGTACGAATTGAGTCGACGGAGGATGATTACATCTTCAACTCTGAGCGCGGTAGAATCGTCGCTTTAGGCTCTCCCGATTGGACTTCAAGTAGTGCTATTGTACGAGAGATGAAGGATGGAATGGTGATATGGCATACGAGATCGGAACAGATACAAACCATCGCCTTCGACTTCACTCATCGCACGCTGTATGGTGGAACCATTAATGGAGTTGTAAAAGCCTACAAAGGTGATCGAATGCCGTGGAGGTATAAAACCGTAAGTAGCTTTTTCAACGTTCCCAATAAGCGCAAGCGGCTGGATCGCATTCGTGTAAGGGTGAATGGAGAAGCGACGATTAATGTATATGGAGATGATGATATTCTGCTTCATACTTATGAAGTTGACGTTGATACATTTTCTATGGTAGAAATACCTATGCCGGATGCGTCTTGGGCGTATACCTTCCAGTTCGAGATTATAGGCGCGGCGGATGCAGAATTGGAACCGCCGGTGATTTTCTACTTTGATGTAGAAAACGCATAGGAGGTAAGTTATGGATCCAGTAACGATGGCAGTGGCTTCAATAGGTATAAGTTCGGCGCTTGGTGCTGGCGGGAGTTACCTTACCGGTAAATCAGCATCCAAAGATGCCAAGCGGGCTCAGCGAGCTATGCTCGCCTTTATGCGGGAAGCCTCCCAGTGGGGGTATGGTTATCCGGATTGGATGAAGCAGGCAGTACAGGATCGATATGCCGGCACGGAGGGAAGAATCAACGAGCTGAGGCAAATGTATGGCGAGCTCAAAGATGAATACTCCCGTACACTGGACTTCACCGACCTCGATCAGGCATTGCAAAACTTCCGTGGTACGTTAGCGGTAGATGATACCGTTAACAACATGCGACAGCTCGCGAAGATAGATTGGAATAACTCCATGAGAGCTTTGGAGGAGATTCCTGGGATGACGTCTGGTGCTAGGCTAGCGGCAATGTCGAAGGTTACTTCCGATATGGGCCGGAGTATGGTGGAAGCTTCCATAGCTGGAGAGAATAGCAAGGTTCAGCGAGCTCAGATGCTATACGGAGCCGAGTCGGGAGTGGCCGGCTCAAAGCTGGATGAGCAAGCCCGTTTGAGGGATTTGGCTATCCAGTATGGAAACTTAGGCCTGCAGATGGAGACGGGATATGATGCGCTGGAGCGGGAGAGGCTACAGGATGTAATCGGCTTGCCTAATCGCTATCCAGGCACACCACAAGCTACCATGACCGGTTCGCCTTCAGTGGGAGCCTATATGCTTCAGGGCATTGGGCAGGGGATAGAAGATTATATGACCTATAATATGCTGAATAAGATTTACGGCAACAAGCAAGTCAATCAAACTCCGGCAGCAGGCGGGAGTAACACCACACTCAATTACACCAGCTTCCCAGGCAACTGGAACCTGCAGCCGTAAGGAGGAGGATATGCCTACGCCGGTAGAAATGGAATACGAACGCTTAGGGCAGTTTTTTAGCACCTACCGTCCAATGCGGACGATGATGCTGCTTAAGCAGATGGAGTATGGTATGCAGCAGGAGCGGGAGGCTCAGATGCTCCGGGAGCGGGCACAGAAGGCAGATGAAGAGAAGTTGAGATTGAGCGCTGAGGAGTTGGCAGATAATAAAGCGTATAGGGATAAAGCATATCAGCTTGAGCTGGATAAGTTCAAAGAGGATAAACGGCGGTTCGATGCTACGCTTGGGTTGAATATGCTCAAGGCGAAAAATGATGCCGATAAAGACTCTAGTGCGGATTATCTTAAGCTGATGGGATATAAACTTGATGCCGCTCGGCTCCAATTCGATATGGACAAACACCTTGGTGAGAGCTTGGACAAAGAGACGAAGAATCTCCTCACAATGTACAATACTTCTGTGGACGAGCTTAGCTCGCTATACGCAAGAGCCTATAATAGCGACCTCAATGTCTCCAAGGAGGATAGAGCTAAAGCAAAGGCTGATATCGCCAAGAAGCAGCTGGACGTGGATAACATCCGTCAGCGCTTATCCGGTAAGCTGGATTTAATGCCATCGGAGACCACCCCATCCTCCACACCATTCAACGACGACTTCAATCGTAAGCAGCGAGAAGCGAGGGATTATAACATCGCTAATGCCGTTCAGCACGTTAATAACGCCAAGCAGCTTTTGAGCATTCCGATGTCGCCTGATCCTAATGAAACCAATCCACAAATCATCGCCATTCAAAAGCAAGTGCTTACGGATGCCAGGCTGCAGCGTTCGAGGTTTGCTCAGCAGTTAGATAAGATATACAAAGAATACGAAAAGCAGTTGGAGACGAATCCGTACGCAACTCTTGATGCGGAAGCAATCAACACCGTACTGCTTAAGTATCGCATTTCCCTTGCGAAGATTAAGGCACAGAATCCGTATGTGGCTAATCTTATCGATATCGACAAACTCGATGAGTATCTCTATCCTAGCCAGCCGTCAATGAGACCATAGGAGGTAGAGGATGGCTAAGTCATCCAAGCCGGTTCATAGTGCCAAACTTCATATAGCTGCTCAACCTCACCTTTCGTTTAGCGAGAAGCAGAAACTGTATAGCCAAATAGAGACTATAGCAGCCAAAGCCTCCGAGATGGGGTTTAGTGATGAGGAGTTGACTAAAGCCTTAGATAAGTTCTCCAAGAGTTTTAGTAAGGCACCTAAGCAGCCGGTAATAGATACTAAGGAATTGGATAATCTCATCTCCACTCGATCGGGAGAGGTAGCGCATAAAGAACTAAATCCTGAGGTGTATAAAAAGCTAATGGATAGGTATAAATCTCCCGATCCAGAGAAGACGCTATATCGGATAGATCGCCGTACCGCAACCGATCGCCTCCGGAAAGGCTTTGGGAACATAGGTGAGATTGAGAATATTCGAGGCTTGGAGCCGGCTGGGGTATATACCGTAGATCGAACCCAGGCAAAGCATTGGCCTTCGTTTTTTGGAGGTGAGAGTATAGATGAAGGGGAGATTAGAAACCTAGGGGAGTTTAAGGAGTATATTAAAGAGAACAAGCAGTATTCAAAGGATGTGTATAAGCTCTACCTTAAACCTGATGCAAAGGTGTTGAATGCCAATACTCCAGACAAATGGGTGGAGGTATTGGACCAATTCGCTGATCATCTGGAGGCTATAGATCATCCCGGAGCTAGAGTGCTCAAAAAGGCGGTGGCTAGTTATACGGATATGGGAGGCGATTTAGGTTATGCCTTCGATAAGGAGGTGCAGTACGCACTAGAGGATCATTGGGGCAAAGGCGATGTGGACGCGTTGAAGAAGCGTCTGGAAGGTATGAGTAAGGAGTTTACCAAATTCCTCTCGAGGAATTATGATGCCGTTCGCTTTCCGGATATTGCGTATGGGAATGAGGCAGTGCAGACTGTGTTGCTTCGTCCCGGTTCGTCGCTGCTCAAGAAGGGCAAGGTGGTTGGTACGTTGGGCTTAGCATTAACCATGGCTGCTGGAGGGACAGGAGCTATGGCATTGGGAGCTGGGGAAGCTCAAGCCTACACCGGTGAAGAGCTGCTTACTGGACTCCATACAGAGACTATCGAAGCCTCCGTTCCCCAAAAGCAGATTGAATACCTCAACCGTCCTACGTTAAGCCCTACTATGCGGCCACCGACTGATTACCGTCTAGTGGGGGTTAATACTGCCGCTATGGTTAAAGGGTTTGTCGAAGGTTTCATTCCTCTCCAGGCTTTCGAAGCCACAAAGCCTTACTATGAAACTTTAGACAACGCCGTTAAAAAAATAGCCAAGCATCTCAACCGTGAGCCTAATGAGGCTTCCAAAATGGCTGGAGAGGTTGGTGGGATGATTACTGGCGTGGGGAAGATATTTGGATTTATGAAGGTTGGAAGGGCATGGATGGCTTCACAGTCTAGCTTGCTGATGAAGCCTTTGCTCCATCCCAACCTACTCAATCGATCGCTTGATATGGCTGCGGTAGGAACTGCATACGGGATCGGACGTGGGGAAGTAACTAATGCCGGCGAGGCTGGAGAGACAGCTGCCATATGGGGAGGATTAGAAGCGGCTACTGGAGTACTGCTTCCAGCGGCAGCCTCAACTCTTGGAGCTACAAGAAGGTATATATCCAGTGCGAAGTATAGGCAGCACGTCTGGGATAAGATCGTTGAGGGCTTTGAGAAGGGGACAGCAAAGGTTGATACATCGAAATGGTTCGGGGGGAAGTATGGTAACACTCTCCAGGAGCTGCTTGAGCCAGCCAGTGTAAGGCTAAAGAGAAGCCCTCAGCTCGGTACGGTGTTGGATGAGGTGGAGAAGCTTCAGGCGGATAAATACGCATTCCGTAAATATGTCGAAGAACGTACGATGGCATCGGCAAAGGCACTGAAGGATATTCCCAAAGGCCAAGAGTTGACTCTGAAGATGCTCGGTATGGATCCGTCTAGCCAGGAGTATATTACGGCGTTACAGCATATCAAAAATAGGCTAGGAGTGGATGCCGCTAGGGTTATCCATGAGCAGAGGATGTTAAGCCGTAAGGATTGGACGGCGATCGGCAAGATGGCTACCGATACGCCGTGGTATACCAAAGAGATCAAAAAGGGTAAAGTATTCGTACCTAACCCTGAGCCTTTTACGCTGGTTACTCAAGACGTTCCGTTTATACGGGAGGCGGGTAAGAAGCCGCAGGCAGTCTTTACAGGGGTAGTGGAGGCAGAAGGTACCTCACCGGTGATCTCGTTTAGGATTCAGACATCCGAAGGGCAAGGTACGAAGTTTATAAAATCCCATGAGCAGTATATAGAATTCGGTAAGCAGTATGATATCATCAACAAAGCTGAGTTGGCTAAGGCAGGCAAATGGAAAGTACTTAAAGACGAGAAGGATGTTATGCTTCTCTCAGAGAAGGTACGTAAGCGGAATCAGGAGACGTATGTAGCTCGTATTTTCCAAAAGCATTGGGATGATTTGCCTCATGAGCTCCAGGCGGAGTATATGAAGTATAAGAAAGCACCGACTACTATATCTCGTAGCGAGGCTACGAATATGCTCGGCGCGAGCGCTGCTAGGTTTTTGAAGCGGCATAATCTCCCTCCCGATTTGGTGGAGGCATTGGAGCCGATTACCCAAATTGCCGTTAATGACTTTCATGGATTGATTGGTGCGTATAGTGCTATACGTACCGCTAGAGCTTATGATGCCATATCTCAAAACATTAACGCGTGCCTTAAGCCTTCCGAGTTCCATGCAATGGCTGCAAAAGGCAAAGGCTTAGATCCTACCAAATGGGTAAGGGTGCCGAATGATAAAAATAGATACTTTAAGCTGGCTGATAAATATGTACAGCGTGATGTGTTTTTAGAGCTGGAGTCGTTGGTGGCCCCGTCTGGGGAGACGTACGACATAACTCGTAAGGCAATGATTAAATGGAAAGGGTTTAAGACTATCTGGTCACCGAAGGTGCATGTAAGGAATACAGTTAGCAACGTGATGTTGAATGCTGTTATTGGCGACCATGCAATGCCGATGTTCGGTACAGGGTGGCAGTCGTATAAACATATGGCAAAAGTTCTTGCCGATCCCACCAAGGCGGAACATGCTGCTCTCCTTAAGGAGATGCAGGAGCATAATCTATTCATCAGCACTTTCCGTTCCGCCGATCTAGCATTCCTTCGGCCCGTCACCGAAGAGGGTGTGGATAGTCTGATTGACTACATCGCTAAAGGCTACAAAGTAACTGAATCCAAATTCGCACGTATGTACGAAGCGGAGGAGCAATGGGCAAAAGGAGCGAAGTATTTGTATGAAACTCGCTTCTTGGGAGTTGATCCCAAAAAGGCTGCTGAGGATGCAATGCGATCGACGTTTAACTACTCTGACGTTACTCCGTTTATTAAACGTACAAGGGAAGCATGGTGGGGGGCGCCCTTTGTGACGTTTACGTATAAGGCTATTCCAGCATTGCTCGAATCGGCAGTGAAGTATCCGTGGAGGATAATGGCAGTTGAAGGGGTTATATATGGAGCTAATATGGCTGCTACTAACGCCTTAGGGATACAGGACGAGGAATGGAAAAGGTTGAACAAACAGCTTCCTGGGTTCGTATCTAACGGAAGGTATATCCCCCTACCAGGTCGAGACTCCAAAGGTCGTATTCAGTGGTTTGATGCTACGTATATGCTCCCTTGGGGGTTGGTGTATCAAATGAGGCAGGATTATAAGGATCAAGGTGGATCGCGTGTGCCGTTTTTGGGTAGTATGGTTATGGCTAATCCGCTAGTGGGTACGGCTGCTGAGATTATGCATAATGAGAAATATAACGGCGAACCGATTGTCTATTCATTTGATACCGCTCCAATGGCCGGTGCACGCATTATGGCTCACGTATACCAGCAAGCTATGCCAGGCTTGATGATTGGCGGATCGGATTTTATGGGGATGGTGGATATGATTAGAGATCCCAATTCTCCCCTTGGCCCTACCGCCGCCCAGCTGATTGCTAAAAACCTAGGCTTGAATACCTATAGCCGAACTGAGGAGCAGGTTAACATAGGCTACCTATCGGGCAAGAAAAAACAAGCATCGGAGATTAAAGCTGAACTGCGTAAGAAGGTTAGGCGCTATCCAGACCGGATGGATTCGGAGACAAAAAAAGCCCTGAAGAGGCTTGAGCGTCTCCAGGGCTCGATGGTTGATTAACCTATTCGATTAGCCTACTTCAGCTATCCCTTCCCAGCAGAAGTGAATCGCTCCATCGCCATCCGCCATTGCGGATAGTTTAACATCACCCTGCACAAGCGTTACCTCATGCTCGATGGGCTGTCCGTTGAGCCGAATGAGTAAATCGAGAGCCATATCAACCACTTCTTTTTTCATAGTAAGGATGGTTACCCTACCCGGTCGCTTGATCGAAGGAGCTTCGGGTTTTTCCGCTTGAACGCCGTCCGGAGCTGGGTTGCCACCCTTCTCCAATTCAGCCAACATGCGCTTCTCGTCAGCCTTCACTTCATCTTCGAATGCCTGAATCTCCTCTGCCGTTGGAATTGGAACATCTTTCTTACTCATTGATAACCTCCCCTTTGTAGGTGTATACTCTAGCAACTTTATGCTGCCCTTCATTCTTGCGGGTTTCGGTTATATACCCGCCTGCTTGTAGTGAGTCGATGATCTCGTCTACGTTGGCTGCCGTTATACCTTTTGATACCACTCTGCGTAATAGTTCCGTTCTACCCATCACCCCCTTACGTTTGATTAGCGAAAGAACCATCTGAAGGTTTTCACCAACCGGTGTTTGGCCTCTTTCGATTTCACCGAAGAGTTGGAACATATCCTCCTCGAGAATATCCAAAAGGCCTAAGCTACGCCTAACATCATCCGTGGTTATATGATCCCTATGATCGCTGACTGCTAGAATCAACGCTATACGCATTAGATGATCATGCTTACGTTCTTGGTATGCAGCTCGCTTTTCGTCTATAGAACGATGGTAGTAGAAGTGGTTATACCAATCGGTGAAGTAGGCTTCGGCATCGTCGTCAACGGATATCTCTCCACGGAGCTTATCGAAGGTTTTTAGGCCAGTGATTAGCTTTGCTTGGAGAGCAGAGTCGAGTGCCGGAGGGCGTGAAACGGGAACGGCTACACCATCCGAGCATACGAAAAGAAAGCGAGCCATAAACCCTCCACGGAAGGCTTCGACTGGGACGGTGCCGATCAACCAGGATTTGGCTGTGCCTGCTTGCATGCTGAGAGCTACATTGTTGAGTGGAGATAGCCCTCGTCCGATGGTTTCACTGTTGAAGTAGTCTGGTGCATCCCCTAAGCGAGTAATGAGCGGGACTAGACCGGAACGGTAATCCCGCTTCTGGAGAAAGACTGATAGCTCTGGAAGGATAAGCAAGCCAGTGGAGTCGCCTACTTCGGTAACAATCTGACCGTGTTTAAGCTTAATCTTCTCCGCTCGGAGAGATTCGATTAGCGCTTCCGGTGTTACCGACTCGCTGAGGATCTTAGCCACCTTAGCTTTCTCCAAAAGCTTTTTGCCTAGGTTGATGGCAGTAGTTTTCTTACCTCGTCCAGTGGGGCCGATTAGTACTACCAGCATAGCTGGGAATATCTCATACATACCTCGCGATACATACACGTTGCGTTTTAAGCATGCAGCGATGGTGGAGATGCCAATGAAGACGTTGTAGATCAACGGCACCTCCGTTTGAGCAAACGGTAGCGATTTGGTGTAGTGGAGATAGTCATATAACCATCCGCTTTTCGGTAAGTGTTTGATGAGATCGGTATTGTCGGCCATAGATCATCATACCGCTTCCTTTATACCGCGTGCATCGGAGTAAGTATCCGTTGGCCGGTTGTAGATTGGCGAGCACTCATCGTGGGAGATGTAAGTGTGACAAGCAGCGTAGAGTGCTGCACAGTTGATTCTATACCTCCGTTCTTGTTCTTCATCCAGTACGATGTTGTGATCCCACTTACCCCCACCGCGTACGTGGTCGATGAGGTATTTACCGGCCAGAGCGGCTTTGAGAGGTTTGACGGTATCGATGGAAGCGTTTGGGGGTAGGGTGGCATAGGCTCGCATCCAGCGGATTTCGTCGAGGCCATAGCAGCCTAAGAGATGGTGACGTATGTGCGGATGCCAGTTTGGCTTGAGGCTAAGCAGCTTGGGACGATCCCAAAGAAAAGACAGGCAGATGTACCCAAAGCCTTGCCGGACAAAGTAGTTATAGCAATCCGTTTGTTCTTTGGGATTGTTGCCTTGTACAACCGCAGCGATACGAATAGTGGGAGAGATAGCCTCTCCAGCTAGCTTATCCCGAAACTCCATTGTGGATCGAATGGTGGCCTCTTTGTCTGTTGGGTGGTCTGGAGCAATGATGATTAAGCCTGGGAATGCCCAACCGCAATTGATTCGTTCAGCCGCTTCAAGGATAGCTTTGATGTCTATCGCACCGCCTAGTTCGTAGGCTCCGTTGTCCATAATAACATTCTGGCCCGCCATTAACCTTTGGCTGTATTGGTATGCATACTCCCCATCAGAGAGTACATAGGGAGCAATGCAAAAGCCAAGGTCTTCGAAAACGCCAAACCGTTCGATATACCTGGTTGGTATCTCCATACTCAAATCGATTTCAGTGTTCATAGTATGCTCCTCCTAGATAGTATGGTTATGATTTGATGCCATCACCTCGAATGGATTTCGCCATCTCGGTGAGTTGTTCACGGGTATAGATTGGTTCGAATTGTGCCTCTCGCTGCTTGTTGGCCTGTAGCCGCATCGCCTCAAGGCGATCCTCTAGAGTGCTTATTTCGTTGCCGCTAGCCTTAAGAGAGACGATCTCTCGACGCAGCATAACCAGCTCTTTGCAGACATCATAAAGGAACCTGCCCGATGGCTGCATCGGTATGGTGAATAGGTTCGGCTGAGCTTCAAACTGGTTCATGAGCTCTTCGAAAGTCGTTGCCTTTATTGGTATATCCCTCTGCAAGTCTCCCATTCCTTTATCCTCCTGTTCGGGTAAGGTGTTATGTTGCTTCCTCATTGTCTTCATCATCCTCCTCCTCATCTGTCTGTTCATCAACATCTCCTTCTGTTAAGTCTTGTAGGTCTCCCCATGTGGAGCCGTATTCGATGCTAACTGCGAATTGATAACCACCGAGTTCGGTTATCGGACGGGACATAACCGACTTGACGATTTCCCCATATTTGGCCTCTTCGCCGAGAGGGTATTGGATAATCAACGAATCATGTACGGCGATGCGGAGGTCAACTAAGTCGTCGAGTATGATGGAGCTGGTATTATTGAGATCGCCGGCTGTAGTCTGAACTGGATAGTTAGCCGCATCGCTAGCTAGATTACCACCTTCGAAGAACCGCTTGCGACCAAAGGCTGAACGGAGGTAGCCGTTTAGCTTAAGTGCCTCTAGGTTGTCTTGGGCGAATTTAACTAGGTAGGGATAGCGGAAGGCTATCTTGTCCTGCATCCTGAGAGCTTCCGCAATAGTGATACCAAAGTCCATCGCGATGGAGCGAGCGCTGCGGCCATAAATGGTTCCGAAGACTACCGTCTTAGCCAGAAGGCGTTGCTTGTCGTCGTAGTTGGGGCCGTAGATTTCTTCGGCGATCATGTCGTGGATGGGAAAGCGTTCTACATCTCGCAAGAAGGTATCGTCGTTGTATATAGTCCACACCAATACGCCAGCCACGTGAAGCTCGAGGCGTTTGTAGTCTGCTTGCATGAAGCCAAAGCCTGGCTCTGGTATGATTAAATACCTAAGCTTCTTCGGGATGTTTTGGAGATTGGGGTTGGATGAAGCCCAGCGAGAGTTGGCGGTGCCGTTCGGCTTCCATCTCGAGTGGACGTAGCCATTCGCATCCAATCTCCCAAAGAGGCCTTTACGCCCATCTTTGCCGAATAACATCGAACGCACTTTTGCCCATGGACGATAATCCTGCACGACTTTAATGAGTGGGTTCTGCGTACGCTGCCATGCTCGCTTGAGAGCTTTTTTGTCAGTCGATTTAAGCTTGATGCCCATTTTGTTGAATAGCTCCACAAGCTGCGTAGGTGAATCGATGTTGTAGCCATACTTCCAGAATAGGTCTTGCCATTGAGCAGTATAGGTATTGATCTCATCCAAGGCTTGTTGCCGCTTGGAGAGGTCCATCAATACACCTTTGATCTGCATGCGGTTGGCGACTCTGCTGGAGGGCATAACGATGGTATAAAACACCTTCTCCAAATCGGGATCTTCTGCAAGTTTGGCTTTAAGGGTTTCTTTAGCCACTTCGGTCACTTCCGCATCCCGTCCACAATACTCTTTGATTTGCTGGCGTGAGAGCCTACCCGCGAGCAGCTCATCCCTTTGGCCTTTGTAGTAGGGGTATTGGAAGTAGTAGGAGGAGATGGCAGCTAGGGTAGCTGGGTAGTCAGGCTCCAGGAGCTTTTGAGCATATTGGGTGTCGAAGTCAACATTGGTGATGTTTACCCCCTTCACGTTTAGGTATGGGACGTCGAATGAGTTTCCTTGGGCGGTTTTGTATGCCTTCGATTCCAGTAGTATAGTCGCCAGCTGCCATTGATACGGAATATCCTTCCAAGCATGCCAAGCATGCCCTGGTTTGTTACTGAAGGCGATGCCGATAATCTCACCGTGATACGCACTGAGAGTTGTCGTTTCAATATCGAAACTGAAACCTGTGCGAAGAAGTTCGTCAACTGCGGTGCGCGTAATATCCTCCACGACAAGCGGGGGTTCGTTCCAATCCGTTTCAAGATAGCCTTTGGCTTTGATGATATCCCTAACGAAGATGTCGAACCAGACGGGGCGACGGTTGGGTAAGAGGAGCGTGGGATGTACTGTAGGAAGAACCACGTAGCTTTTCCACTTAGCTGGGAGGCCTCTTCGTTTGGTGATGCCTTTCTCACCAAGCAGAGTATGGAGAGGGGTATCCCCCATGGTAACGATAACTCGGAGATTCGGGAGAAGTGAGAGTGTGTTTTCGAGATGAGTGACGCAGGCTTGAATCTCTCCTTCAGTTGGTGTACGATTGAGGGGCGGCCTACAATGAACGATATTCTCGATGCCGATGATCGGATCAGGGTCGAGATTAACTCCGCCAGTGTAGATGTATGATTTGTATGGCTCGCCAAGTGTTGCCAATCCTGCGTGATAAAGCCCTTGGAAGAGCACTCCACCTGCAGGACCGACCAATGGTCTGTGTTTAAGGGTTTCTTGTTCACCGGGTGCCTCCGCTATGAATAACATCTGGCATTTGTCGTAATCACGAACGTAGCCAGGTATGGGGGGTTCGGATAGTGAGCGGGTGTGGAGCGGACATGCGGTATTGAAGCACTTCATCCACGCCCTCCTTTTTGCCGTTTGAGATAGTTGCGAATTGTTTGCGGATGGACGTGAAGCATGACGGCCTTCTGCTCCAGAGTGGTTTTGGTATCGGAGAGAATGCCATCGATGTCTATCCCTTTCGATCTAAGCTTATCCAGCTCCAGGATGGTGTTGTGTGCGCCTCCTCGCGGGCGGAGCTCGACGCCGAGTTTTTGAAGCCGATCCCGTATGGTGTTTGGATGGGTTTTGAATATATCGGCAATCTCAGAGAGTGACAGCCCTCGCACTCCCTTATCAGGATCGCCGTTATACAGCTTCGCTAGTTCGTAATCCATCGCTGTGGCTATTTTTGTCATAATATTCCTCCATAACGAGTTTCATTGTATCCGGAAAGGCGTAGCGTTTGAGCACGTGGGCACCGAGGGTGTAGGTGAATTCTACCATGCCGTTAATCCATGTCTGGATACGTCCCGGACGTTGGCCATAGCGGATGATGTAGTAGAGTTCAGCTTGGGTATTATCAGTTGCCATTGGTTGCCTCCTTATACCTAGGCCGATCATCGAAGTGCTTTCGGTGTATGGAGAACCAAAGGAGAGTGAGACATCCCCAAGCGGCATGAGCGAGATGGTTGACTCCGGATTCGGGATCGTTGTCTTCACCTTCAATCCAAGCGGTGAGGTGGCGAAGGATGGCTGCATACCATTGGGACCATGCAGAGCCTTTCCGCCAGTTATCCCGTTTGTATTTGGTGGCCCCGAACATATAGACTTTGATGATTTCCCGAATGGGCTCCCATGGGAGAAGACTGAAGTCAATCTTACCTTCTGTTTGTTTATCCGCTATATAGTTTGTATTGGACTTAACGCTCATGGTTATCCACCTCCCTCAAAAACTCATCTCTGGTTGCCGGTGAGTGCATGTAGATACCCCGGAGGATTTTCATCTTCACTGGTGATTTGGTTTTGACCCCCCGTGCCTGCATGCATTGGTGGTAGGCGGTAGTGTAGACTCCGACTCCCAAAGGAGCGCAGGCAGATTCGATTGCGTCGGCAACCAGACGTGTGTATGTCTCTTGGAGGATACAGCCAGCGGCAAAGTAGTCGCATATACGGGGAAGTTTGGATAAGCCGAGCACTCGATGCCGATCGGAGGGTACATAGGATACTCCTACGATCATTCTCACCCGCTCGAAGTGATGCGGGCAGCGAACCCAGACCTCGTGTCTCGGAACGGTAATCATTCCATCATAAGGCTCTTCATCGAAGTCAGTAAGGTTGGGGAGGGGCGGTGTACGGAATTCATCAATAGCTGCCCGAGCCATTCGGGAGGGGGTATCGGCAAAGTTGTTATCCGATAAATCCGCTCCGAGAGTGAGGAGAAGGCTGGTGTATACTTCCTCCAGCTGCGTTTGCAATGTCCCATTTTCAAGTTTATCAGACGGTACAACTAATCGTCCTTTGGCCACGTAAGTATTCATTAAAAAACCTCCTAGCGTAGGTTGAGTATTTTGTGGAACTGGAGAGAGAGTCTCCAGGTGGGGTAGAGCTTGATGATGTCGTAGATGCGGTTTAGTACTCCGGAGTCTTCTAGAGAGGAGATGTAGGATTTGGAGTCCGGAGCGGAAGCGATAGGCTGAAGGAATTTGTAGCCGATCGGAAAGCGCTGATCAACGTATTCGAATTCGTCGGTGGGGATGCCGTAGATGCCGTCTGGACCAACCAGCACTTTGACTTCGGAAGCGTGGAGATATCTCTCCTCGGGATCGGTTGAATCGGTCTTGGGGGATATCGTGACCCAACACCGAGAGAAGATATCGTTGTCGATGATGGTGCCGTTCGTCTCCAGATGGACTTCGTATCGATTACGGATCAGATACCGAACAAGATCCTTCAACCCATCTGAGTGCAGCATAGGCTCACCGCCAGTGATGCAGATATGCCGGATGTCTGTCTTGATCAGAAAAGCTCGAATGTCCAAAAGGCTCCATGCTGAGCCCTTCTTGTGGTTGGTGTCACAAAACGGACAGGAGAGATTGCAGCCTTGAAGACGGATGAAGGCCATAGGCATTCCCGTCCAATACCCTTCTCCTTGGATGGAATGAAAGGCTTCGACTACTCGGAGATATTTAAGATTGGGATCCATTAGCCCCTCCATTCGACGTACGTAGTTGGGGATTCGTAGAGACGAACCCTGGATAATGCAAAGGTACGATTTGGAATGTCGGCCATGCGCTTTTGGAGCTGGCGGACAATCCAGCCGGTGATGTTTTCAGCGGTTGGGTCGGGGATGAGATCGTTGAGATAGCTATGATCCATGAACGTAAGAACCTCCTCGTTGAGGATTTGCTTCAGTTCTTTGAAGTCGATGATCATGCTTTTGACACTAGCTGCTCCTCCAAGCTGCTGCACCTCAACCTCAACCTCCCAACGATGCCCGTGTAGGTTGGCACATAACCCATCGTAGTCTGGCAGGCGATGCGCCGCATCAAAATGTTCCCTGATTGTTGCTGTGAATGGCATATGCTTGACTCCTCATTAAACCCGGCTCCCCCCGGTATCCTGTGGTTGCCTTCTCCGAGAGCATGGTGTGGGTAGTAAGCTCAATCGACGGGGGGACTACAGTATTTGGGAAACCATAAATCCCATCGATTACTCTCTCCTTAACCTCATCCACCATTTGGCCTTGCTCTCCCACAGCCCCATAGTGCACTATCTGGAGAGGGGGGTAAACTCACCCCCTCGTGCCAGCGATGCCGATTGGTTATGCCGCTTCCTGGTACGGCGCATACGATTTGATATTGTTGCGCTCGGGCAGGCCCTGCTTTTCGTCCTTCGCAAGGAGTTCGATGTCTGCCACGAACATCTTATCGACGGTGGCATCCATGAACGCGACTACCTCCTGGCGATCTTCGAGATCGACTTCGATGTCTTCGCCATGGACGGCCGTAAGGAGCTGGGCAGGCTTGAAGATACCTTTGGAGATGCCGCCGTCTTTATCATGTACGATGAGGTTTTCGAAGACTGATTTGCCAATCAGATCGGGGTCGGTGGCTGCCGCTACAACATACCGAGCCTTGAACCCCCACGAACCGGACTCGAAGGTTTCTTCCTTCAACGAAGCTACCTTGAGAGCGTATGCACCTTCCGGTACAACGTTGGATGCTAATGCCTTAAGTCTATACTTTGCCATTGGTATTACCTCCTGTAAGGTTTGTTGTTTGGTATAGGCGAGGCAGGGAGGTCGGGGGGTGTAGGCTGCATGGGTGTGAAGGAAGCCTTCCGACTCTGCCCTGCCTCTAATTGCCATGGGAATACCGGCTTGAGCGGGATGGGTGTAACCGAGAAGTCGTAGCGGGGAGTACCTGTATCGTACAACACCAAGGATTTGAGCTGGTGTCGGTGTAGGCCAAGATCGGGATTGATCTCTAAGCCTTCCATATAGGCGTTTGCTACGGCTTGCGGGAGGTATGGATCGTTGGTTGCACTGAAGTTGATTATGCGAGTGTCTTGCTTGAGGTGTGCGATTACCAACGGGAGTGCCTCCAGGGATTTAACCTCCACCCCACATACGAAGCCTAACCATCCTCCGATGATGAAGTCGGAGTTGGATCGGCAGAGTATCACGTGCGGGGAGGCTTTGGAATCGAAAAGCATCCTTCGAGCCTCGCGTACGTCTACCATCAAACGACCCCACGTTATTGGTATATACTCTGCTGGTTTCATACTGATCCTTAGGCGGCTGGTGCCGCGGTTACTTCGTTCGAGCCCGAGCCTAGCGTGCCTTGTTTGAACAGAGCGAGTGTCATTGCCGATTCACCATACCAACATAATGGAATATACGGGCATTCACGTCCTGCGAATGGATGGCAGGAATAGCGATTCTCCATATACACTCCAGTGCTGATACAGTTCTGAATACGCTTGCCCACCAATTCCGCCCACCGCCTCCATTGTTCCATATAAACTCTATGGAATATAGCAGGCTCGCGGCGGTATTTGGGAACCTTTTGCTTGATGAGGAAATTGAAGAGGATGCTGTCCGGTTCCTCCTTGAACACGCGCTCCATGAGAGAAGCATAACCGAGCGTTTGAGGGGAGCGGGAGTAGTAAGCAATGGTGTTGGAGTTGAGCGCTCGAATGGTTTTGTGTTCGACCATTATTAGCTTACCCATGGAGTTGCGGGCTACACCGTCTATGGTACCACGAAAGATGATACCAGGCGCCATCTCATAGGAGACGGGCTGTTCGACGGCAATGAAGTTCAGCGGATCCTGGGCGTATTCGGATGCGTAGCCGATGATGAGATTATCACTCATTGATGGATCAAAATCCGTATCATGCTCGTCTTCGGTTTCTTTGGCTAGGGCCTGAACGGAGGCGCGAGCAAGACGCAGCCGTTCGTTGACTGGCTTGCTCGCATTGATTGGATGATGGAAGACCTTAAGGCCTTCGTGTGCCAGAAGGCCCGTGTCGAGCGGCTCCGCTTTTTTACGTGGCGTGAGGTTGCGTTGGACAGCGTAGTAGAACTTACGCTCACAAGACATCACGTATGCCATCGTAGTATTACGGAGAATTATTTCGTCTGCCATCGTTAACCTCCAGGGTGATTAAGCGGTCTCTCCCAGCTTTGCCTTCAGTGCGGCCAATTCCGCTTCGAGGGCTTTGGTTTTCTCCTGCTGCCTGATCCGGCGCTGCCTGGCCCGCTCTTTTTCTTTAGCCGCCTTTTCCGGATTGGCTTTCAATGCAGCACGACGAGAATCGGCATACTTCTTCCGCTTTGCCTTCTCTTTAGCTGCGAACTCCGGATCGGAAGCCATACGTTCCTTGGTCCGTGCCCAGGCTGATTTGGATGCTTTAGCGGATGCCTCTTTGTGCCTCGCGTTTTCCTCCTTGAGCCGAGCGTTCTCAGCCAAAAGCCGCTCAACTTCCTCAGGACTGGGATGGACCGGTTTACCCTGTGCTACTTCCTTGT
>ERZ1026805.398-NODE-398-length-29797-cov-7.359391_pt1 | contig 29797 bp, 28 predicted proteins | sample MGYA00520883_ERZ1026805 | MGnify/ENA primary metagenome ERZ1026805 (study PRJEB33270, sample SAMEA104284476) | anaerobic digester metagenome | biome: Anaerobic digester microbiome; feature: mesophilic sludge digester; material: Anaerobic digester biomass | place... | reverse complement strand
CCCCCTTTCGGGAGACCCTGGTTCCTGCCATGGTTGTGTTTGCAATTTTATCGGCTACCCTGCTGGGAATACCCGATCCGCTGGTAACCGCCCGGGAAAATGGTGTTTTCCGCAGTTACAAAATCAACGGCATCCCAGCGGTTTCCATCCTGCTCATCCCGGCACTGACCACCATCCTTCACCTGGTCATTGTTTCGGGTTTGATACTGGTGACCGCACCGTTGTTATTTCAGGCTCCGTTACCGCAAAACTGGTTGAATTTCCTGGTGGTTTTTGGTGCCATGCTGCTTGCCTGCGCAGGAATCAGTGTGCTGATTGGCGTGGTTTCGGCGAATTCGCGCATGACGGTCCTCTGGTCGCAAATCATTTTTGTTCCCTCCATGCTCCTTGGCGGTTTGATGATGCCGTACAACCTGCTCCCCAAATTTGCTGGCAAGCTTGCCCAGCTTCTGCCTGCCACCCATGTCATGAATGCGTTCTCCGGGCTGGCAATGGGCGGAATAGCGGATTTTTCTCCCTGGGGTTCCGTGATTGTCCTGCTGGTCACCGGTTTACTGGCATTTGGACTTGCCTGGTACCTCTTTTGTTGGGACAGCCGCAACACCACCCGGCGGGGGAGTGTGCTGATGGCATTGCTGGTATTGGTGCCAGTGCTTGCCGGAATATTCCTTTTTCAATAAAAAGAAGGGGGCAAAGAGAACTGCCGTTCCGACAGGCGATCGGCTGAATCGTATTGGGTATTGCTGACATAACTGCCGCTCCCCACAACGATATTCAATGCAACAAGTCGCGCCGTATAGAGAGCATCAGGCTGTTTACACGGACTTATCGAAAACCCAGGGCATTAATCATATCCTCCGGAGTATCAAACTGCGGTTTCTTGAGGACCTCCTCCCAGAATTTCGCATCATACCGCCGGGATCGGACCGGCAACGGCATGGGTACACCCCAGCCAAGCAGAAGCACTTCCTCTTTGGGCTGCAAACGCGCCAACATTCCCCGCAGGGCATCGCGCCCTGCCAGACCTGAGAGCACTGCGCCAATGTCCGAATCATCACCCAGCCAGCCGGAGACGCGCGTGCCCAGTTGCGACATGACCTCATCGTAGATCTGGGAGGGGCGTTGATCAATGATCAGAAGGGTCACATAATACTTGCGCATCTCACGCGCAATCGTGCTGAAGGCGGTCTGGGATGCCATCTCGCGGTTCAACAGCTTGTGGGCTTCCTCCAGGACAATCACCAGCGGACGGGGTTCTTCCTTCCCGTGGGTACGGAACTCATTGGTGCGATGTTCCCACTCGGCGCGGATCCGGCGGGTGAGCAGATTGGTGACCAGCAGATAATCGAGGTCTGATTCATGCCCACCAAACGAGAGAAAAACGTGCCTGTTCTTTGCCAGTGTATCAATCACTTGTTTGATGGTGTCCGTGGCGGGGTTTTGCACAATGTATCCCAGGTTAAATAGCCGCCGGAGCTTGTTATGCAGCCCTTCCGCTGCTGCCACATTGACGCCCCATGAGTTTGCCCAATAAGCCACTGTGCCGGGTGCCGGGATTTTTTTGCCATCATCATCCTCGATGAATTTACCGACCTCCATGTGCTTAAATTCATGGAACCAGTCCTCACCGAATGTATGGAACAATGCGTCCAGGGTGGTCGGTGTGGTCTCCTTGAGGTTTAACTCACGGGTCAGCATTTCCACATCCTCCGGGCGGATATCCTTTTCAGCAATCTCCAGGTGAAAATCCGGCTGCTGTCCGCGGATTGAACTCCCCCGCCCCAGACCAACCACGCTGACCCGGCTGCCAAACTTGGTCTTCAGCCCGATCACCTGCTCATGGGTGTCTGATGAGGTATCGTTAAAACCATATTCATTGTGCATATCAAAAACCAGCACCGAGGCTTTATCATATTGAATTAAACCCGCCAGGATGACGCGCGTCAGGAAGGATTTGCCCGTACCCGTGGCGCCAAAAATCCCCGATGAGCGCTGGACGAATTTTTCAAGGTTAATGCAGACCGGCAGGCGCTGTTCGCGGGTGTAGCCGATGATAAAGTTGCCCTTCTCACCCGGTTCGCCAAAAACCTCCGCCACGTGCTGGGCTTCAGCCAGATAAACCTGGGCATGATGCGCCGGGACGGTTTTCACCGGCAGCGGGTTGGGATTGGGATTGGGATGCTCCCGAGCCCAGTCTTCATATTCCGGAGACAGGGGATCGGGACCGCGTTCCAGCATCAGGGCGGGCATCACCTCCAGCGTGGTGTAAAGTGTTTGCCCATGCAGGAGCTTCGCCACTCCGGCTGGCAGGCGTTCCTCAGTCTGCTCATCAGCAAAGCGCGGGTCGGTGGAGCCAAGCTGCAAATCCGTCACCAGACCATAAAACAGCCAGCCGCCGCTCTCAATCACCACAAAACTGCCCTCCTGTACATCCTGCGGGGGCACGGTAAGGCGCACGCGGAAGGAATCCTTGAGTGAACCGCCAACGATGTAGCCGATCGATTCATGGGTTTGATTATTTGGGGAGTTCAAGGTCATCATGGATTATTCGCCTTTCACAAAGCGCCTGCCTGACGGGATGTGCATATCCGAAATGCTGCCAAGCACCGCCATCAACATCGGATAATCATCCCGCAGGAGGACGATGAGTTCCTGGGTGGCTGCCGGGAGCCAGCCGGAGTCGCCGACTTCGTTTTGAGCCCTGTCCGCCTGCTGCAAATGCCCAGCCAGCAGTTCTGCAACCGGCAGGTCTACTGCCCGCAGGATGTGGCGGAAATAGCCGAACCTGCCGGTGGATGTAAACCTGCAAATTTCCTGCAGTGTGCAGGTGTAAATCCGATCCAGCGTCAGCGGCGGGCGCGGCGGAATCAGATGGGAGATGGTGCCCTCCAATTCGTGACCGATGAAGAGTACGCTCACCTCGAGGGGTACATTTCGATTAAGCCGGTTGTCCAGGATCACCTCATCGGAGATATCGCCTGTAGTCACCAGCTGACGCACCAGACCGTCATCGTCAATCCGGATATCATGAATCAAACCAATGATCTGGTATCCGCCCTCCTGTGGAATGCGCACCATTCCCCCAAAGCTGGGTGCATCCAGATCCGTTACACGGCATCCGACCACGCAGCCGGTAATATTCGCCCGTAAAAGTCGTCCGATTTCAAGCATTGTCATCCCTTGCCTCCTGAAATAAAACTTCTGACATCCAATCAGGGCAGATGCGGCGTCCTGCCGGGTAAATCCTTGGCGGATTGCTTGTTGGAACGCCCCGCCACCGGAATTCCCTGCCGCAAATACTCCCCGATTATCATTTCCTCGATCTGTCCCTTTTCCGCATAGGTGACCAACGCAATTTCATGGGCGCGGTGCAGGGCGTAGGGATAGGGTCGTGAACCCATCAGGCGGCATTGTTCCAGAAGAGCCGCATGCAGCATGTCAACCATGCCGTGCACACCCGCCACCCAGGCGGGAATTTCCACCCGCGCAAGTGCCGGGTGTTTATCACGCCCGGTATTCAGGTAAAAGAAATGCAGACCCAGCTCATCCGTAAAGCTGCTGGGGGATTGAATGCGAAATAAGCCGGAGCGCATCCCCGGTTTCAGGATCTCCTGGAAGAGTTGTATATCCACCACACCCCCCAGGGGTCTGGTTTTGCCGCCTTCATTGATACGATCCCTGCCCAGGTCAGCCAGTTCCAGCAGGCGGACGATTAAATCAGAACGGGGGCGGTCTACATAACCAGCCACAACCGCATTCAGGTCTTTCAATGCGTGCAGAACCTTGAGGTACTGATCAAATAATTTCTGATATTCGGCGGAGGACTGTCTCTCGCGGTACAGTTCCAGTGGACCGTCGGTGAGCGCCAGCACCGGGGGATCCTCGCTTTGGGCAAGCTCTGCCAGCAGATGACGCTCGTTAAGGTCGCGGCGCAGGGCAATGATTTCCTCGGTCAGGTCACTGTAATCCAACGAGACCGGATCACTGCCCTCTTTGTACAGTTCATCACCGGTCAGCAATTGGGTTTCAGTGAACTCGCGCGGGGGTTCAGCTTCACCCAGCCGCATCCGGAAGACACCCACATTGACGACTCCAAACAGGACGGCATCATGCCGGCTGGGATTGACCTGTGAACCATCCGCCGCCAGCAAGGTCACATTCCCGGCTGTCGGCGGCGGGTCGATGGCGGTGGTCAGGGGTTCATCGCCGGGGATGGCACACCGCAGGTTTTTGTTTGTCCCGGCAGCATCCTCCACCAGACCCTGCAGGTATGATTGTTCTGTATTAAATTGCCCCAGCAGCTGTCGGGACAATTCCAGTTTCTGACTGCGTTCCTTATCCTGTTCACGCGCCCGGCTGCCCGCCTGGCGGATGAATTTTTGCAATTGCGGGAAATTAACCGGCACACGCCCCTCCTGATTGAAACGAATGGAACATTTGTGCTTATTATATCAGCTTAAGACAGGGGTACTCCCCCATCGTCCTAACCCTTCGAATATTTTGATACTGCCATCAACTGCGCCGGGTTCGTAATGCGATATTCCGTCCGGGTGATTTCAATAATTCCATCATCGGCAAACCGATGCAGGAATCGGCAAATCATCTCCCGGGTGGAGCCAACCCGGGCTGCCATCTCATCCAGCGTCAGGCTGCGCGTGATTGCCTGGTCGGGGTCGCTGGAACCCACCTCCAATAATAATTTCGCGAGTCGTCCCGCCACTGGTTGAAATGCAATTCCCTCCAGGATTTCATTTGCCACCTTCATCTTCAAGATCATCAACCGTGCCAATTCCCAGCTCATCAGGGGATATTGTTGAAAAAATGGCTGGAGTACACTGGACGACCACCTGAACAGGTGGACTGCTTTTTCAGCCACCAGGGTTACCGGCTGCGGCATTTGTTCCTGGAAGAATGCCAGCCCCCAGAAAACGTCCCCGGCTGAAAATGATGTGACAATGAGAAGGCGCCCTTCCGCAGACTGTTTGTGGGCGCCTACACTCCCTTTCTCAATCATAAAAAAATAAGGCCAGATCTCCCCTGCCAGGCAGACCACCTCACCATTTTGATAACGACGCTGGACTGCCTGGCTGATCAGGCCGCTGCGCTGGTCGGCAGACAATCCCCCAAAGATGGGGTTTTCGGCGATAAGTTTATCAATTGTGGACATACCGATTCCTCCTCATTAACTATAACCGAAATGAAGCCAAACCGTGATTTTTAAGGGCGGTATCTGGCGGGGAATTGCTTAAAGGCAAAGACAGTATGACTGGAAAATGGTACAAAAATGGGTGATATTGATCGTTCCCGGTATGCATATCAATTCATAACAAATGGAGGACCATCACTGATGAACTTTATTAAATTTCTGGGGATTGCCCTGATATTCAGCCTGCTTGCCGCCTGCCAGTCCGCCGCTCCTGCCGCTGAGCCAAATGCAATCCAGTATGTTGATCCGGTTACCCTACACTCCCGACCGACTCCGGAAGGTTCGGGATTGCCCGGCGAAGTGGAAATCAACGGGAAAATGATGGCGTTCGATCAGGTAATCCATGGACCATTATGTAACAATCACCTGTCAGGGACGGTTTATATCGCCAGTGACATCGAAATCGCCAAATGGGAAAAAACATCCAACTTTCTGGACGGCTGTGATTTTACCTTGGAGGATGGCAGTGTGATTTATGTGGCAGCCCACCAAAATGCGGCGTACTACAAGGGTTGTCTTTCCTGCCACGCCGGCAGCTCGAAAGTCAATCCATAACCCCTTCTGAAGACGGGGATTAACCGGATGGGTGAATTATTTTTTATCGTTCAGGAAATTCATCATAACCAAAGGAGTGAAGAAAACATGAAAACAAAACATCGCCTGGGAGGAATTCTATCCATTTTTGCATCAGCCCTTGGGCTGATCGGTCATTTTCTCATTTTCCAAAAATGGTACGTGGCAGGCATGTCCGCTGAATCAGCCGAGCCGGGATGTGAAATCCTGTTGAAATATATTCATCCCGCCCTGGCAGACCTGGGAATCCTGGCAGCGGTCATTTTCGCAGTCAGTGCTTATGGATTTTTCACCAAAAGGAACTGGGCGTTCATTCTCTCCGTTGTTGCCATGGTGATGGCACTGTTAAGCAGCTGGTTCATCAATATCCCATTCCTGGCTGCCAGCCTGCCGCCGGTTTACTTCCCGCTGTTCTTCCCCTACCTGGCATGTTACTTCATCCTGCTGCGCATGGTTGGCGGAATTTCCTGGAGCCGGATCCTGTTGGGGTTGGGTACCGGAATGGCATATATCTTCTGCTTTATGAACGGCGTTTCCAGCACCAGCCGGATCATCACCGTCGGCGCCCCCATTTTTGTCCTGGTTGATGGTTTGCATTGGGTGGCAATGCTGGGATGGGCTGTGGTGACTGTTGCCATCCTGATGAGCCCGAAGGAATGGGTGCGTGTCCTGGGGATTACCTCCGGTGCCCTGGAACTTGCGGTTGGAGTACCCCTGGCAGTTGTCACGGCTGGTCAACTGGGACGGTTCTCACTGTTCGCGCTGGCTCCCATATCCTGTCTGATTCTGGTGGTGCTGTTGCTGATGCCGAAGTTGTGGCAGAAGTGGACAACCATAAAAGAAACCCATTAATTCATGATATGGACTGCAGAGGCGGGGCGAGCCGTAATGGGATTCAATCCGGCAATGGCTTGCCCGCCCCTGCCCGGATCTGGAGCGGTCGCAGGGGGCTAGGCTGCTTTATCCGTCAGCTGGCTTGCAATAAAACATCCCCCGGCTGGGAAAAACCGGGGGATCATCCAGGGTATTTTCTGTTGATGCAGCTTATTTAAGGGTGAGAATTCCCCAGGTGATTGGATTGGTCAGGATTCGTGTGGACGAACTGGATACCATGCTTTGCTGGACATTGCTGGTTTTGTTATCGTTATCCGAAGCGGATGCAGCAAAGCCAAGCCGCATGCCGGAACTGGGTGTGATACCCAGAACGCTCCAGGGAATGGCAACCTCCACGCGGGTGATGCCGGTGCTGCGGGCGGAGGCAATCTGGATCTGCGAATTGGAACCTGCCCTGCTGGAGGGGTACCAGATGTACGCTTCGCGGGTGCCGTTTACATCCGGTTTGCCGGGTGAAATGCCAATCTGGAAGTCATCGCTGCTCAACTGCTCGCTGGCATAATCACCATTCAGGTCGGTATCAAGGAGGATTTCAATGCTGTCACCCTTGAAGAGATCAGCGCCGGTGGCATTCTGAACGTACTCATCATCGATCATCTTGAAGGCAATGTAGAGATAATTATTGTTCCAGCCCACCCGGAATGAACCTTCCAGGTCAGCCTCATCCTTCCAATCATTCCTGCCGTACACCACGTACTTGGCGGGATACTTGGTGGTTGTCCACTCATCCCAGATGCCGTCCATCTTGGGGGCTGTCCCCAGGTAGGCTGCTGTAAATGAGCCGCCGGTGCGGGCATAGGGAGAGGTGGGAGTCGCAGAAGGCACCACAGGTGTGGCAGTGTTCACCACGGATGTGGCGGTGGGTACAGCCGTCACCACGATGGGTGTGCTGGAAGGAACGGATGTGTTGGTGGGTACTGCCGTCACCACGATGGGTGTCAGGTTGCTGACTGCTGTTTGGAATGCAGCCTGGGTCAGTTCAGCCTGGACAGTTTGCATGACCATGGTGCTTACGGCATTGGTTTCGGACGTGGGTGCTCCTTTCATCAGGTTGCAACCAGCCAGTGAAAGTATTACCATGCTGATTATGGTAAACAATACGAATTTCTTAGTCATGGACTTGCTCCTTTCTCCTATCGAACACAATTCCATCCTTCATTCTACACGAAGGAAATTAAATTTCAATAATGTATTTCGATATTTATAATAATGACGATGATAAACCGCCAATGGTTCCGGATTTTTTTGAGGATTTTTTGTTTATTTTGGAAAATTAGGGTAAAATCCAAACCATGAGCGCCATCGCCGCCTTTATATCGTCGCACGGGTTCGGTCATGCCGCACGCGCCTGCGCAATACTGGAAACCCTGCACAATAAACGCCCCGACTTGCGCGTGGAAATCTTTACGGGGGCACCGCGATGGTTTTTTGAATCCTCGCTGACATTCCGGTTTGGCTATCATCCCACGCTCAGCGATGTAGGTCTGGTGCAATCCGCCCCATTGGTGGAGGACCTGCCTGCAACGGTTGAACGATTGGGGCAATTTATGCCATTCCCGGTCCATCAGCTCAACTCCCTGGCATACACATTGCAGAAACTGGATTGCCGGATTGCCCTCTGCGACATTTCACCGGTTGGCATCATTGCAGCCCACACAGCCGGCATCCCTTCGGTCCTGGTCGAAAATTTCACCTGGGATTGGATTTATCAGGGCTATCTGGAAGCAGAACCCGGGTTCAAACCCTTCCTGGCGAAAATGCAGGCGATCTTCTCATCAGCCAGTTACCACCTGCAAGCCCGTCCTTACTGCGAACCCTGGGATGGCGCCACGGTCATCGAGCCGGTGAGCCGGCAGCCGCGCGCCAGCCGGCAGGAGACCCGGTCCAGGCTGGGTTTGTCCATGGATGAACCCGCAATCCTGCTGACCATGGGTGGAATCCCAACCTCCTACCATTACCTGGATGACCTGACCCGCGTGAAGGATATTGCCTTCATCGTACCCGGCGCGAGCGCCGAGCAGGAAAAACGCCAGAATTTAATATTGCTGCCCCACCGATCCGGCTTCTACCACCCCGACCTGATGCACGCCGCCGATGCGGTGGTTGCCAAGGTCGGTTACAGCACCCTTTCCGAGGCGTATCATGCCGGCATCCCGTTTGCATTTGTCACCCGGCGGCATTTCCGGGAATCCCAAGTGCTGGCAGAATTCATCCGGCAGGAATTGGCGGGGTTTGAAATCCCTGAGGAAGAGCTGGAAGCCGCCGCCTGGGCGGACCGGCTCCCCGAACTGGTGCAGGTGCCCCACCGACCTCAACCCGCCATCAATGGCTCGGAACAGGCGGCGGACCTTATCATCTCCGCACCTCACCAATGCTGAACATATTCCCCAAAGCAGCGCAAATTTTGTTATAATCGGAATGCGCCCAGGGCCTGTAGCTCAGCGGCAGAGCGCGCGGCTCATAACCGCTTGGTCGAAGGTTCGAATCCTTCCAGGCCCACCTTGACTTCATCCAACATCTTATGAAGAATGACGTTAAAGCTCCAAACGAATTTACAAAATTACTTGGTGAGTTCATTCGAGAAGCGCGCGAAGAAAAGAAGATGAGTCAAGTCGAATTGGCAGAAAAGTAAAATCTCAGAGTAGCTACTATTTCTAAAATTAATAATGGAAAATCTGATATTAGTATTCAAACACTTCTAACGCTTGCAATTGCACTTGAGAAACCAATATCATATTTTTTCCCTAAATCGTTATTGAAAGATATCGTAATGGATGTTAAATCCCCATTTCAGCAAAAAGGTCTTGAAATTCTTACTGGCATTGAACACTTTGGTGATCAAAAACTTACAATAGACATTCTAAAAGTATTGTCTGATAACTTTGGAGAAGATTATGACCGCGCAGTAAATCCAGAGAAATATTATGACGAAAATGAATAAAAAAATTAAAAGCTAATATTGATTTCGATAAATCAATGTTATCAATAATGCAGAGATTAAATTTGAATTTATTCTAGGGAGGAAAAATGACTGATGAATATCCAGATCGTAGAATGTTCTTATCAGAAGGTAGCAATTATTACCAAATAATGAGTTTTACTCAAAATAGAACGGATTCGAGTATTTACATTAGTTCCCCGGATTTTTCAAAGATAAAATGGTTAAGTTTTTCATCGATAAATGGAGAACCACAACTGATAAAGACAGATTCCCCAGGTGATGGAAAATTAAGTATCCATGGATCGGGTATGACTAAGATCGAACCAAATTTACACGATCTTGTTGTTCATGGAAGCTATTTATACAATCCACAAACCAATTCTGCTGGAGTAAGACATCTATTTACAATCCAATTAGCAGAACCAAAATTTACCCCAGTTTCCCCAGTATTTAATCGAAAAAGTGATTATGTAATAAAAACCAAAATTTTTTCGCCAATGAAAATTATTTTTTTTGCAATTCCTAGAATTAATAATCTATCGATTGAATTTCAGATAAGCTTCGACATTGATGATCTAGAAGAAATTCCTCCAGATAGCGGAGGAGGTAGTCTTGATTTAATACTTCACACCGTATTCTGGTTTGCTTATCGAACGAAATACATGCAGGAGTGGCCACCAAATCCTCATGTTTGTTATTATGATGGATATTTAGTGCCTGTATTAATTGGAATTGGAGAAAGGCAATTTAGAGCCGAGCTACGTTCACCATCTTACAAACTATCAAGTGCACATCTAGTGATAAAAATGTGATAGGTAAATATACGATATAAACTCCATATTTAGATTGAACTGTATTCCCCCTTGGTCAAAATAGTAGTTTACATTTTTCCAAATTGGGGTTTCGAAAATCGAACTAGTGTTTAGTTGTACGATTTGAATATTATCTCGCTAGGTTTAAAGTATAAGTTCTAGTGAATAAAGTATCCTAATTGGAATTACGTTAATATCCGCTTGGTCGCAGGTTCGAACCCTCCTAGCCAACCTGGATTGGGTCGAACGTCCCATCGAGGGATGTTATTCGAATCCTTCCAGGCAACCTTGATTGGGTCGAAGGTCCCATCGAGGGATGGCATTCGAATTTTTCAAGGCTCAATATCACGCCCAGGTAAAAGATCTTTTCGCCCTTTTTGTTTTCCGATCATGAGCCTCGAAGATGTGCATTTTGAATTCGTTATAATCCAAAATCCTCTATAATAGTAATAAACAAACCAATTGGGGAGGTATTTATGTTTGAACTTCCGGAATTCATGACCCTGGCAAGGCAAATCAACCAGGTGCTGACTGGTAAAACCGTGCAAAGCGGCAGCCTGGGCAATTCACCGCACAAGTTTGTCTGGTATAACCGCTCACCGGAGGAATTCGCCGCCCTCACTCGGGGGAAAACCGTCGGCGGAGCTTATTCCCGTGCCAAATGGCTTTTCATCCCACTGGAGCCGGGTTATCTTCTCACCTTTGGCGAATGCGGCGGGAAAATTCTGCATCACCCCGCCGGTAAAGCGCATCCGGATAAATATCACCTGTTGATTCGTTTCACCGATGGAAGTTCACTCTCAGCCATGACCCAAATGTGGGGCGCAATGGAATTGTACGAAAAAGGCGCTGAACTGAACCGCCAGTACATCCAGGGGATGCGCACCACTCCGGTGGATTCCGAATTCACCCTGCAATATTTCACCGCCCTGATCAGCGAGGTGGCGGCGGGAAAAAAACGCAGCGTGAAGGGCTTGCTCACCCAGGAAGCCCTGATTCCGGGCTTGGGCAACGCCATTACCCAGGATATTCTCTTTCGGGCGCACCTCCACCCCAAACATCCTGTGGATTCCCTCAACCCATCCGAAATCCAGCAATTGTACAATGCCATTGTCGAAACCGTGAACGAAGTCATCCGCCTGGGCGGGCGCAGCGACGAAACCAACCTGTTCAACCAGCCTGGCGGTTATGCCCGCATCATGGACAGCGGCGCGGTCAGCCGTCCCTGCCCGGCATGCGGGGGCAGCGTGGAAAAAATCCAATACCTGGGCGGCGCCTGTTATTTTTGCCCCATCTGCCAACACTGACCTTTTCATCCCACTCATATCCCCAGCCATTTGTGTTCCTTTTGTTTCATGAAATCCAACGCCAGTCAATTCTCCAGGGCTGGTTTTATAATAAACAATCGGATACTTTCACTGACAAAGTCCTGACATTTATCGTCCCACTCCAGGATTGACCTTGATGAATGGGAACTGTATAATTCTTCCTGGTTTATTATGTGATGAACACCATGCCCCAATCTGATTCACCCAAACCTGATCTGCACCGCTTTGTTGTTGCACCGCGTTCCCAAAACGATCCCCGCTCCAGGGGGTATTTGCATGATGCCCATGCGCTCGGCGTCACCTCCCTGGAGGGCATCCTCTGCATGGACCTTTACTTCATCCAGGGTGATCTGATACCTGGTGAAATTGAATCCCTGGCTGACCGGCTTCTTCACGACCCGGTCACCCAGACGATAAGCCATACCAATCCCGCCGCTGTTGTATTATCAGCGGCGGATTTCATTTCCAACGGGATATGCATCATCGAAGTTGCGCTGCGTCCCGGCGTCACGGATCCAGTGGCGGAGCAGATTGTGCGCGGGGCGCACGTGTTGGGCATCCCCGGTGTACAGGCTGCCTCCACCGGCATGCGGTTTGAATTATGGGGCAGCAGGCTGACTGTTGCAGATTGTCACCTGTTGGCGGAACGCCTTCTTTCCAATTCAGTCATCCAGCGCCATACACTGGGTGAAATCGAACCCTCATTTCCCGCCGCATTCCAATCCTGCAATCTGGTGGAAGACCTGCCCATCCGCAGCCTGGATGACTCCGGACTGCTTGAACTTTCCCTTCACCGCCGCGCCGCCCTGGATTTAACGGAGATGCGCGCCATCCAGGCATACTGCCGGGCGGAAAAACGCGACCTCACGGATATCGAATTCGAGATGCTTGCCCAAACCTGGAGCGAGCATTGCAAACACAAGACCTTCAATGCCCGCATCCAGGTGGAACATCCGGATCAAGAAAAGCCGGGTGTGATTTCCAACCTGTTTCGAGCCACCATCCGGGCTGCAACCGAACAAATCCAGGCGCCCTGGGTGCTTTCAGCTTTTGTGGATAATGCCGGCTTGATCGAATATGACGGCGTCCATGCCCTGTCCTTTAAGGTGGAAACCCACAACCACCCTTCCGCCATTGAACCATTTGGCGGCGCCAATACCGGAATCGGCGGGGTGATCCGCGATATTGTGGGCGTATCTGCCAAGCCGGTGGCTGCCACGGACGTTTTATGTTTCGGTCCCCAGGATGCATCGTTCGATGCCCTGCCGGATGGTGTTCTGCATCCCCGCCGGATTCTCTCCGGAGTTGTGGCAGGCATCCAGGATTATGGAAACAAGATTGGCTTGCCGACCGTTTCCGGCGGAGTCTGGTTTGATCCCGGCTACACCGCCAACCCCCTGGTGTTTTGCGGCTGCCTGGGGATTGCTCCGCGCCAAGCCCACCCCCGCCAGCCCCTCAGCGGTGATTTTATTATCATGCTGGGGGGACGCACCGGACGCGATGGCTTGCGGGGTGCAACCTTCTCATCGATGACCATGGATGTCCAGACAGGTGAAGTGTCCGGCGCCTCGGTGCAAATCGGCGCGCCGGTGGTGGAAAAAGGATTAATTGACGTCATCCTGCTGGCACGCGATCAGCAGTTGTATCACGCCATCACCGATTGTGGAGCTGGAGGGTTGTCCTCGGCGGTCGGTGAAATGTCCTCCGACCTGGGCTGCCGGGTGCAGCTGGACCAGATTCCATTGAAGTACCCGGGACTGGCACCCTGGGAGATCTGGCTTTCAGAAGCACAGGAACGCATGGTTCTGGCAGTCCCCTCCAAGTCCCTCCCCGCCCTGCAGAAATTATGTGACCGTTATGCCGTGGAACTGACCAATATCGGCACATTTGAGGACAGTGGCAGAATCATCGTGAGGCATGCGGATGGTGTGGTGGTGGACCTGGACAACCAGTTCCTGCACCACGGCTTGCCCCAGCGCAGCCTGACTGCCCGCATAGTTCCGCCAACCCCTCCGGCAGGTCAACACTCCACCCAGCCCTGCCCGGAACCGGATTACGCCGCCTGTCTCCTGAAGCTGCTGGAACATCCGAATATCTGCTCACGGGAGGGCATCATCCGGCTGTATGATCATGAAGTCCAGGGGGGGACACTGCTGAAACCGCTCGCAGGTCGTTTCACAAATGCCCCGGCGGATGCAGTCGTCCTGCGCCCGGAAGGAACAGCCGGTGACCAGGCATTGGCTTTGTCGGTGGGAATCAACCCGGAATATGGCAAGCAGGACCCTTACCAGATGGCATTGAATGTCATCGATGAAGCAGTTCGCAACGCGGTTTCCGCCGGAGCCGACCCTGACCGCATATCCATCCTGGATAATTTTTGCTGGGGCGACCCGCTGCGACCGGAAACCCTGGGCGACCTGGTGCAGGCAGCCCTTGGCTGCCGGGATGGCGCAATTTATTTTGGAACTCCCTTTATCTCAGGCAAGGACTCATTTAATAACGAATTCCTCGGCTCGGACGGCAACCGCCACGCCATTCCTCCCACACTTTTAATCTCCGGTCTGGGTTTGCTGGAGGATTACCGGGATGCCGTCAGCATGGATTTGAAAGCCCCTGATGACGCCATCTACCTGGTGGGTGTGTTTGATCCCACATTTGGAGGCAGTCATTATTCCAAAGTGTGCCCTCCGGGGATTGAACCCCCGGCTGAAGGTGTGCCTTCCCTGCACCCGTTCACCCGGCTGGTATACCGGCAGCTTCACACCGCCATGCGCCGGAATCAGGTGAAAGCCTGCCATGACCTGAGTGAGGGCGGACTGGCTGTCTCGGCTGCTGAAATGTGCATTGGCGGGCAGTTGGGGCTGGATCTGGATTTGTGCAGCTTTCAATATTTGGATTTACCCCACATTTTGTTTGGTGAGACCACCGGCTGCCTGCTGGTGGAAGTGCCGCTGGAATCACAGCTTGATTTTTTGGCTGCCTTCAATCGATTGCCCTGCCGGCGGATTGGCACGGTGACGGTGGACAGGCGGCTTGTCATTCATTCCGGTGACCGTCCGGTCATGGAAGCCACTGTTCAATCCCTGCTGGAAGCCTTCCAGCATCCCCTCCAGAATGGTTAATATGTTCACACCCCCCCATGCCCTGATCCTGTTTGCCCCCGGAACCAACCGCGACCTGGATGTTGCCCGGGCATTGGAACTGGCTGGTGCAATCCCCGAGGTGGTCCACCTGAACCAGCTGCGCGCCGGTGAACGCCGCTGGCAGAATTACCAGATGCTGGTCCTGCCGGGAGGGTTTTCCTATGCAGACGCCCTCGGCGCCGGGAAATTACTGTCGCTGGAACTGCAACATGATTTTGCCGGTTCCATCCGTGAATTTATCGAAAGCGGCAAACCGGCAATCGGCATCTGCAACGGCTTCCAAGCTCTGGTAAAAGCGGGGTTGCTGCCGGGTTGTGCCCAGCCCGGGAACAAATTCAAAGCCACCCTGACTTATAACCAGTGCGGTCATTTTGAATGCCGCTGGGTAACTCTGCAGCCCCATTCCCGGACATGCATCTGGACGCGTGACCAGATGATGCCGATCGCCTGCCCGGTGGCACATGGAGAGGGCAATTTTCAACTGGATGACCCGGCTGATATGGAGAAATTCATCCATTCCGACCAGGTGGCGTTAATTTATTCCCATCCGGATGGCAGTCCGGCTGAAGGCATGTATCCTCAAAATCCCAATGGATCCATCGGGGATATTGCCGGGATCTGCAATCCGGCTGGCAACGTGCTGGGCTTGATGCCCCATCCTGAAAATCATATTTACTCCTGGCAGCATCCCCAATGGACTGCCGGTTGTGCAATTGGCAATGCCCTGGAGCTCTTCCGCAACGGGGTTAAATACGCAAGTCAATTTTAAGGTCAGACAGGGAGCCCGGTGATACCCGAAGAACAAATCATTCCATTGCTAAAAGAAGCGTTTACGGATGTTGCCATCCCGTTGCCAGGTAGAATCAGCGGCAAGGTGCGCGAGAGTTATCCCCTGCCGGATAATCGCCGCCTGCTGGTGACGACTGACCGTCTTTCAGCCTTCGACCGGGTGCTGGCTGCCGTGCCTTTTAAAGGACAGGTGCTCAATCAGCTTTCCGCCTGGTGGTTTACACAAACCAGGGATATCATTAACAATCACCTGGTCAGCCTGCCGGATCCAAATGCCCTGCTGGCGGTGGATGCCGGACCTTTCCCAATCGAGGTCATCGTACGCGGTTATATCACGGGCGTCACATCCACGGCGTTGTGGTACCGCTACTCAATCGGAGAGCGCGAGATTTACGGCTACACCTTCCCGGAAGGTCTCCATAAAAACGAACCATTGCTGGAACCCATCATCACACCCACCACCAAGGGGGGCATCACCGGGCATGATGAACGCCTGACCTGCCGGCAGGTGGTGGAGCAGGGTTATCTGGATGGCGACACCTGGGATATGGTGTCGACGGCAGCTTTGGCTTTATTCAAGCGCGGTCAACAGGTGGCGAGCCGGGCAGGTTTAATCCTGGTGGACACCAAGTATGAGTTTGGTTTTTCCCCCGAAGGGCAGGTAATGCTTATCGATGAGGTCCACACGCCGGATTCCTCGCGCTTTTGGAAGGCGGATACCTACACAACCCTCCTCTCTGCAGAAGAGGAACCTGAGAATTTCGACAAGGAATTCATCCGCATCGCCTATGCCCGGGAGGGTTACCGGGGTGATGGTGCCGCCCCCGCCATGCCGGATGACCTGTGGGTGGCAGTCAGCAGGCGTTACATCCAGATATACGAATCCCTGACCGGGCAGGAATTTTTACCCGGTCCATACCCGGTCACACCTCGATTGCTCACCAATTTGGAAAAGGAAGGAATCCTGTGAACACTCCCCTTCTTGTCATCCTGATGGGTTCGCGGGTGGATGAAGCCCATGCCCGCAAGGTGGCTGACGCCGCCTCTGAACTGGGTTTGGAGAGTGTGCTGCGGGTTGCCTCAGCACACAAGACACCCGAACACGCCCTCGCCATCCTCTCGGAATATGAGGCTGGCGGCAGATCCGTGGTATATGTCACCATCGCCGGGCGCTCCAATGCCCTCTCCGGGTTCGTGGATGGCAATGTCACCTCACCGGTGATTGCCTGCCCGCCCCCTTCTGATTCTTATGGTGGTGCGGATATCTACTCCTCGCTGCGCATGCCATCCGGCGTCGCAGCTGCGGTGGTGCTGGATCCCGCCAATGCCGCCCTCATGGCAGCAAAAATCTTCGCCCTCTTTGATCCCGATATCCTTGACCGGGTGAACGAATTCAAACGCCGGCAGGCGGAAAAAATTATTCGGGATGATGAGGATCTGCATGGGCGATCTGCTTGAGTCACATGATTGGCTTGGAAACGAACATCCCCGGGAGGAATGCGGGGTCATCGGAATTTATGCCCCTCATGAAGACGTCGCCCGAATGGCTTTCTTTGGTTTATATGCCCTGCAGCACCGCGGTCAGGAAGCCGCCGGTATCGCTGTCGCCGACAACCAATGGATCCGCATGCACAAGGATGTCGGGCTTGTCTCGCAGGTCTTTTCTCCAAGCCGTATCTCCGAATTGAAGGGCGATTTTGCGATCGGTCACGTGCGTTACTCCACCACCGGCTCCTCGACCCTGCGCAATGCCCAACCCCACCTGATTGAAACCCAGTACGGACAGATCGCCGTGGCGCATAATGGCAACCTGGTCAATTCTTCAGAACTGCGCACCGGTTTGCTGCGCAATGGTGTCGGTTTGTCATCCAGTTCAGACAGTGAGGTGCTGACCATGATGCTGGCAGGCGCGCCCGGAACAGACTGGTTCGAGCGCATTCAACATTCCATGCGTCATTGGATTGGAGCATATTCACTGGTCATCCTGACACGCGATCAACTCTTTGCGGTGCGGGATCCATGGGGAATCCGCCCCCTGACGGTGGGCATGCTGCCCGGTGGCGGACACGCCGTGGCATCTGAATCCGGGGCACTGCGCACTCTGGGTTGCCAGGCAATCCGGGAGGTCAAACCTGGTGAGATCATCATGCTCACCGATACCGCCCTGCGTGTGACGCAAGCCATGCCGCCCGCCCGCGAGACGGCTCTTTGCACATTTGAACATATATATTTCTCCCGTCCGGATTCTGTCTGGGACGGGCGTTCCGTTCACCAGGTCCGGCAGCGTCTGGGGGTAAAACTGGCGGAGGAAGCCCCCGCCGATGCGGATGTGATCATCCCTGTGCCGGATTCATCCATCCCGGCTGCAATCGGTTATGCGAAACGTTCCGGCATTCCTTACAATGACGGCTTTATCAAGAATCGCTATATTGGACGCACCTTCATTGAACCCACCGACTCGCTGCGAAAAATGGGTGTCATGCTGAAATACAACGTCATCAATGAAAACATCCTTGATAAACGGGTGGTGATGATTGATGATTCCATCGTGCGCGGGAATACAACCCGCCCGCTGGTCAAACTGCTCCAGGATGCCGGGGCGCGCGAGGTTCATGTGCGCATTACCTGCCCTCCCATCCGCCATCCCTGCTTCATGGGTGTGGATATGGGCACCTATGAGGAACTGGTCGCCCACCGGCACAACCTGGAGGAAATCCGCCAGATCAGCGGGGCGGATTCATTGGAGTTCCTCTCATTGGAAGGCATGATGAAAGCCATTGGTCACAGTGACGGGTACTGCAACGCCTGTTTTACCGGCATCTATCCATTTCCCGTCAATATCCATGAAGCCAAAACCGGGTTCACCCGTTGGAATGAGTGTATGGATGAAAAATAATCACATGAATGTGCTGGTTGTCGGCTCGGGCGGACGGGAACACGCCCTGGCATGGAAAATCTCCCAGAGTCCCCGCCTGGGGCGGCTTTTTTGCGCGCCGGGCAACCCCGGCACTGCCCTGCATGGTGAAAACGTACCCATCCCCGCCCTGGCTGTGGAAGACCTGGTGAATTTTGCCTGCCAGTCCCAAATTAACCTGGCGGTGATCGGTCCGGAAGCTGCCCTGGAAGCAGGCTTGAGTGATTCATTGCGGTCTGCAGGCATCCCGGTCTTCGGTCCCTCCAGGTCTGCAGCACAGATAGAGACCTCCAAAAGTTTTGCCAAGGATTTTATGTGGCGTCACAATATACCCACTGCGCGGTATGCGGTTTTCCAGGATGCGTCCCAAGCACACGTTTATTTGGATTCAATCTCCCATCCCGTGGTCATCAAGGCATCCGGTCTGGCAGCTGGCAAGGGCGTTTTGATACCCGCCAATTTAACCGAAGCCCATGCGGCGTTGGATCATATCCTGGTGGGTGGGACAATGGGTAAATCCGGTTTGGAAGTCATTATAGAAGAACGCCTGGCAGGGGAGGAAATCTCTTTCCTGGGGTTCACCGATGGGAATTACCTGGTTCCCATGCCGCCCTCCCAGGATCATAAACGTTTGCTGGATGGAGACCGCGGACCCAATACGGGGGGGATGGGCGCCTACGCCCCGGTTCCACACCTGTCTACTCAACTGAGGGAAGAGATCCTGCGGACTGTCATGCAGCCTGCGGTGGATGGTTTGCGAAATGAGGGCATGCCCTTCCAAGGTGTCCTGTATGCCGGTCTGATGCTTGCTCCGGAAGGCGTGAAGGTGTTGGAGTTTAACGCCCGGTTTGGTGACCCGGAAACCCAGGCTGTCCTGCCGCTCATGGAAAGCGATTTGCTGGATGTTCTTGAAGCCTGCGCCTGTGGCAGCCTGGAACGCCTTTCCGTTCATTGGAAACCGGGTTCCTCCGTATGCGTTGTCCTTGCCTCCCGGGGTTATCCGGAGCGCGCTCAAATTGGTGAAACCATCACCGGTCTGGATGCCCTGCCGGAAGAGGGTGTTTTCTTCCATGCCGGAACCACCCGTGTGGAAGATCAAATCTGCACCGCAGGCGGGCGCGTCCTGGGTGTTACCTGTTGGGCGGCTGACCTGGAAACCGCGGTGGGGAATGCCTACCAGGCGATTGAACAGGTCAAATTTGAAGGAATGCAGTACCGGCATGATATTGCCGCCCGGGCACTTTCTGCGGCTCATCCCTCGGCATATGCGGCTGCCGGAGTCAGCATTGATGCCGGAAACAAGGCGGTCACATTGATGAGCCAATCAGTGCGTTTCACCTACAATCCGGCTGTTCTTGCAGGGATCGGCGCCTTCGGCGGTTTGCTGGATGCCTCCACATTGAAGGACATGCAGCACCCGGTGCTGGTGGCTTCCACGGATGGTGTCGGCACCAAGGTCAAACTGGCGGCGCAATTAAATCGGTATGACAGCATCGGCATCGACCTGGTCAATCATTGCATAAACGATATCCTCGTTCAGGGTGCCCGCCCGCTTTTCTTCCTGGATTATTTTGCCAGTGCAAAAATCAACCCGGCAGACGTGGCTGAGGTTGTCCATGGTTTGGCGGAAGCCTGCCGTGCGGCAGGCATCCCCCTGCTGGGCGGTGAGACGGCTGAAATGCCGGGGGTTTACCTGCCCGGTGAGTTTGATCTTGCCGGAACCATCGTGGGTGTGCTGGAACGGGATCACATCCTGCCCCGTCACAACCTGCAACCCGGCGATCAACTGGTGGGGTTCCGCTCCAGCGGACCTCACACAAACGGATATTCACTCATCCGCCGGGTATTCGCCAGCCATGATCTTTCATCCATTCGTCCGGACCTGGGTTGCAGCCTGGTGGATGCCCTGCTGGCTCCCCATCGCAGCTACCTGAACCTGCTTATCGACTGGATCGAAATGGCGGATTCACCCATTCAGGCTCTGGCTCACCTTACCGGCGGTGGATTCATTGAAAACATCCCGCGCATCCTGCCACAGGGTCTGGAAGCGCACATCCGGCAGGGAAGCTGGCGGATTCCACCCATTTTCCAATTGATTCAGAAGGAAGGCGGCATCAGCAACAATGAAATGCACCGGGTGTTCAACATGGGGATTGGCATGGTGGCAGTGATCAAACCGGACCGGCTTGCTGAGTTGCAATCCGGCATACCGGAGGAGACCTGGGTGATCGGCGAGCTTTCTGCCGGTGATCGCAAAGTAGTGTTGATATGATACCGTCAGCCCGCCTGGTGGTTTTGATTTCGGGTGAAGGCACCAACCTGCAGGCGCTTTTGGATGCCTGCCGGGATGGATTTCTTCCTGCCGGCGTGGCGGCAGTTTTTTCAAATCGCAATGATGCCCACGGCTTGGAACGCGCCCGGCTGGCGGGGGTTCCCGCCCTGGCTTTTCCCAAACCCAAAGGCATGAACCGCCATGATTATGATCGTTCCCTGGTTGATGCGGTGGCTGCCTTCAAACCCGACTGGGTGGTACTGGCTGGCTGGCTGCGCCTGTTGTCCATGCCCTTCCTGGAGCGCTTCCCCGGGCGCGTGGTGAACATTCACCCTGCCCTGCCCGGGACATTCCCCGGCACGGATGCCATCGAGCGTGCCTGGCAAGCCTGGCAGCAGGGCGAAATTGATCACAGTGGTGTGATGGTGCACCTGGTCCCTGATGAGGGTGTTGATTGCGGTCCTGTTCTTGCCCAGGAAATGATCCCCTTCCTCCCCGGGGATACCCTGGATATTTATACCAACCGGGTTCACACAGTCGAACACCGTCTGTATGTGGAAACCATTAAAGAATTAATTATTCAATCCTCTTCTGTTGAAAGGTGATGTATGCCCAGAGCCATTCTTTCTGTTTATGATAAAACCGGTCTGCTGGAATTTGCCCACGGACTTGCCGGTCTGGGATGGGAATTGATTGCCTCCGGCGGCACTGCCCGACTCCTGCGTGAAAATGGCATCCATGTCACCGGGGTGGCGGAGTATACCGGCTCGCCAGAAATCCTTGGCGGGCGCGTCAAGACCCTCCACCCGGCTATTCATGGTGGTTTGCTGGCACGCTCCACCGAGGCTGACCTGACCGAACTGGCAGCCTGCGGCTGGAGTCCCATTGACCTGGTGGCGGTCAATCTGTATCCCTTTGAGGATACGGTGGCGCAACCCAACGTCACCCTGGCGGATGCTATCGAGAACATCGATATTGGCGGGGTCACACTGATCCGGGCAGCAGCCAAAAACCATGAGCGGGTCACTCTGGTCTGCAATCCAATGGATTATCCAGCCGTTCTGGACGCATTGCAGAAGGATGGCATCCCTGCCACAATGAGACGCTCGCTGGCATTGAAGGGCTTTCAACACACCGCCCATTATGATGCCGCCATCTCCGCTTATTTCTCCGGTGGAAGCCATGAATCACTAGAACTTTACCCGGTGCAAAAGCTGCGTTACGGGGAAAACCCCCACCAGAATGCCACCCTGCTTGCGTATCAACCCGATGACGGTCCGTTGGGCGGAAAGGTGCTGCAGGGCAAGGAGTTATCCTACAATAATCTTCTGGATCTCGATGCTGCCTGGCGTGCGGCGGTTTGTTTCCAGCGCCCAGCCATCGCCATCGTCAAGCATCTCTCACCCTGTGGCATTGCCTGCGCCGATCAACTGGCGGATGCCTTCCGGTCCGCCCTGGCGTCCGACCCGGTGTCCGCTTTTGGAGGGGTCATTGCCTCCAATCAACCGGTTGGTGAACAAACTGCAGCTGCCATCACTGATATGTTCGTGGAATGTGTCATTGCCCCGGGATTTACAAAATCCGCCTTGGAGATCTTTGCCGGCAAAAAAAACCTGCGGCTGGTAAATATGCCGGATACCACAGTGGATCCCCTGTTTGAACTGCGATCCGTAAATCATGGAATTCTGCGTCAATCAGTGGATACCGGTGATCCCGCATCAACCGAATGGAAAACTGTGACCCGGCGGCAGCCCACCCGGTCCGAAATGCTTTCCCTGCGCTTTGCGTGGAAAGCCTGCCAACATGTCAAATCAAATGCCATTGTATTTGCAGCCGGTGAAGCCACCGTGGGGATTGGCGGCGGACAGCCCAACCGGGTGGATTGTGTACGCATCGCCGCGCAACGCGCCGGGGTCAGGTCCAGGGGAGCGGTGATGGCATCCGATGCCTTCTTTCCCTTCCCCGACTCCGTCGAGGAAGCTGTCAGGGCTGGCATTACTGCCATTGTTCAGCCGGGTGGTTCCGTGCGGGATGCGGATTCAATCGCCCTGGCGGATGATAATGGTATCGCAATGGTATTCACAGGTGTCCGGCATTTCCGGCATTAGTTGAACGAAACCCTCGCCCGGGTTTTGTGTTATTAAGTTTGCAAACCGGACAGACGGATTTTCAGACTGTCCGGATCAAAATTCAAAAGGCAGGTGTCAAATGGTTTTACCCAAAGGTCAATTCCGGTTCTTATTTACCCCCAAAAATTATGCCGATTCCGTTACCTTCTATCGTGATGGGCTGGGGCTGGCAATTGATCATGACTGGGATTTCGGTCCCGCAGACCGCGGCACGGTATTCATTGCCGGAGCTGGCATGATTGAGTTGCTGGGAGCTGCTCCGGGCAGCCAGGTCATCCAACCCGCTGGCGGCAGCCTGTTAATTCAGGTGGAAAATATGGCGAATTTCCACCAGATGTGCATCAATCGCAAGTTGAAAATCGTCCAGGAACCGACCGATTACCCCTGGGGACACCGCATTATGCGCCTGGAAGACCCAGATGGAATCGTCCTCTCGTTCTTCGTACCCATTGGCGGGTAAGCCGGCTCACGACTGCCTGAATCAGAAGCTGAGCGAATTAATATAAATATCCTGGAACTGCGGGTAGGTGGTCAGTTCCACGTACTCCGCTTTTTCCCCTACATGCTCCGCCAGGCGGCGTTGCCCGGTGGAACACAGAATGGCACGCGCCCCCGTCCCGGCTGCATTTCCCACCTGCCGGAAGCGTTCCACAGGCAGCAAAGGAAACATCCCCACCCGGATTGCACTCCGTACATCAAGGTATGTGCCAAATGCTCCGGCGATAATGATTTCATGCAAATCCCCCGGTTCCAGACCCGCATGGTTCAACAGCACCTCCAAACCGGCGCGGATGGCACTCTTGGCAAGTTGAACTTCATTAACATCCGCCCGGGTGATCGCCACCTCGCTGTTCACACCCTTCCCGGCATGCGCCAGTATGAAACGAGCGTGCCTGCCCTCTCCTGCCAGTCGGGTGTGGTTCCCCTGTAATATCCCCCGGCGGTTTAACAAACCAAGATCCAGCAGACTGGCAACCCCATCCAGGATGCCCGATCCGCAGATGCCAACCGGCGACAGGTCATCGATGGTCTGGATATGGAGGGAATCACCTTTCGCCCAGATATGCTCGATGGCTCCCGGGGCAGCCCGCATTCCATCCCGGATATGCGCCCCTTCAAATGTGGGTCCGGAGGCACAGGAACAGCAGTAATGTATGCCCCGGGCGTACAGGCTGATCTCGGTATTGGTGCCGATATCCACTGCCGCCAACGCTGGTCGTTGTTCACATCTGGCAATGGCTTGCGCCAGACCGCAGCCAATCAACATCGCCACATGATCAGCTCCCACAAAACCGGCAATATTGGGCGGCAGATACAACCGTGTACCCGGGGCGAACTCTAGACCAATTTCAACAGCCGGGAAATCCAGCGCTTCTTTCATTGCCGGCTCATAGGGTGCCGCTCCCAATTGACGTACCGGCAACCCGCACAATAAATGATGAATGACTGTGTTGCCCACCGCAACCACATCCACGATGGATGCCGGTGAGAAACCCGCTTCTTCACAGAGTTGCTCTGCCAACATCTGCACCTGTTCCACCAGTAAATGTTGGAGTTTTTTCCCCCCATCCGGGTGACTGTTGGAATATGCAATCCGGCTGATGACATCCTCTCCATACGGAATCTGAGGGTTGGTTGCCCCGGCTCGCCCCAGAATTTCATTGGTTTCCAGGTTCATCAGATATGCCGCCAGCTTGGTGGAACCCAGATCCAGCGCCAATCCCAGAGGAACCGACCTGGCTGGCAACGGAATTCCGGGAAAAGATCTTGTTTCTCCCGGATCCAATAGAATCCCATTTTCCTGCCCCTCCAGCTGCAAACGCTGGGTGGTGGAAAGTGATTCGGGCGGGATTTCCACCCACACATCCGTCAATGGGCATGAAAAACAAGCCAGCCGCAATCCCTGTGCAAGGGCATCAGCTCCAAGCAAATTCACTTCATCCGAACCGGGAGAAGATAAAGTGCCGGAAATCAAACGCACCCGGCAGGCACCACAAACACCAGCCCCGCCGCAGACAGCAGTCAGGGCAATTCCAGCCTCGCGGGCGGCTTCCAGTAATGTCATACCTGGGTAAACCTGAATCCGCCTGCCAATCGGTTGAAAATTAATCCAGACAGCCTGCGTCATTCGGGTTCGCCCTCTGTGCACATTATGTCGTCATCATGGGTTTCGACAATGGCCTTTCCCGGCAAAGCAACCAAAAAATTGTCATTCCACCCGCCTTCCAAAAATTGGCGCAGGAGTGTAATGTCCATATTGATAATTTCAAACTGCCATCCATGTCGTTCAGCCTGCTCATGGGCATATTTCCGGGCACGGCTGTCATCCGCCAGACCGGAATCCAAAAATACCAGCCGTTGATAATACTTTGACCAGGCGCCCATTTTTTCCATTAAATAATCGGCATTCTCCCTGCCGTATTTTTCAACATAGCGATCATACTCCGCCTGAATATCCGCCTCGGAGCCCAATCCCAACATTGCTGAATGATCACCGTCGGATTGGCGTTCAAAATAGTCCTGTGAGCACCAATAGGTGCCCGGGCAGTTGAGAAATTCGCGGTTGTAACGCTCCCGGCTGCCCAAAAAGAGTGTCACACAATCATGCGCCCGGGGAATGACAAGCGGTATGCCGGCAGCGGCCAGACCTGCAGTCGCCCTCCCGCATAAACCATAACCAAGGACCACGGCATCATAACCCTCCCGGCTGAATGTGTTAATCTTTGTCTGCAATTGGGTTCGCAAACCATCCGCTTGGTTGTGAAGCCCTTTTTCCACCAGTTCAATATCCACTTCATGCGGGGATTGGGCAGCACTCCAGTAGAGCGGACGCGCCAACACCTCGCAGGCAAGACATTTCAATCTCATTCAGAATCCTGGAAAATATGGACTGGCAGTTTTCACTGCCAGTCCTGTTGTAAACCGAAGATTAATTAAGTTGTTCAGTCAAGTAATTTGGCAGACCCAACTGACCGATCTGATCCTGTTGGGCTTCCAGCCAGTCTATATGGCGTTCCTCATCCTTCAGAATATCCTCCAGCAGTTCCCGGGTGCCATTGTCACCCAGCTCCATGGTCAATCGAATTCCCTCGTTGTAAGCTTTAATGGCTCCAGCTTCGGCTTCATGATCATTCTTGTGCTGGTTATCCACCTTGACACCAATCGAGATTTTATTCAACTCGCTGACAAAGGGTTCACCCTCCAGATAGAGGATGCGATCTATGAGCATTTCAGCATGTTTCATCTCATCAATCGCCCGGGCTTCAATCGCATCATGGAGTTTGGCATAACCCCAATTGGCGCACATGGCTGCATGCACCATATACTGGCTGATTGCGGTCAGTTCATCCTTCAGCAAATAATTAAGCTTGGCAATTACCTGATCATTTCCTTTCATGATTATCATCCTCCTAAAAATAAGAATTAGTTGAGCCGGAATTCTACATAATCATAGCATAATTTGACCGCTATTCAACCTGCTGGTTTCATGGATTATTTGACATGGACATAAAATTGGACTACGATAGGAATGAATCAATGATCCTGGAGATTGATAAATGGAACCGCAACCATCCGATGAAATCAAGCTGGTGCATGTTTACTCCACCGATGGCACCATAAAAGCCGAACTCGTGCGCGCATTTTTGGAAGCCAACGGGATCCGCGCCATGGTCAGTCAGGAATCTGCGGGGATTGCCTATGGTTTCACAATTGGAAGGATGGGGGAAGCCCGAATTTTCGTATATGAAAACCAGGTCAGCCAGGCTGAGGAACTTCTGGCAGCCCTGGATCGCGGTGAATTTGCTCTTTCGGATGAGGATTACAAGCCCATTGAGTCCGAAGAGGATGAGGAACAATGGGCTGACAGGGAGGATGAGGAAGATCCGCCCGTCAGTTAAGGTGGAATTTCATGCAGACGGAACAACTGGAAGCCCATGCCCATGCTGCGGTGGATATTCTCCGGAAGAGCATCCAGTTGCAGCAAACAGGCGGAGCGGAGTTTTATCGTGTGGCTGCAGTTCAACTCCGTATTCTGTTATGTGATACCACCCGCCGCCACAACCGGGTGGAAGACATTTCCCTGCTGCCGCGGTTGATCGGGGATTTTCAGCTCAGGTCTCCAACCTCACAGGAACACATCCCATTACGGGATTGGCTGGCGTCACCCCTGCCGCTTCATCCACCTCTGACGGTTCGGGAACTCATCCGCCGGGCATGCGACCAGGAGGGCGGCGCTCACGTTGATCCGCACCCGGAAACTCCCCCGCCCCCGGAGGGGGCGGAATGGATTGTTCGATTGGGGGAAATCCTTCTCGGGGAATTGCAAAATCAGCCCGCCTGGATTGTAAAAGACTAGGGCATCCACTCCCCAATTTCAGCCCAGGCATATTCCAGGTGGGAAGCCAGAGCAATTCCGAGCTTGCGTTTTACGCGCTGGTGCACCCATTCCATCAGTCGCATTCCACCAATTTCATTCAGGCGCTTGCCGATCTCCCGGGCGCGGGTATGCCGGCATTGTGAATTAAACGGGGAACCAGGTCGCTCGGAGAGGAAATCATCCTGCCTGCCAATTTTTAATAACTCATCCACCAGTCGCTGGACCTCCTCCCGATTCTGGGCGGGATATGGGGATGACCCAAAAATTGACTCAAAAAATTCCAACATGATGCCTCCTGACCGCCATTATGATAGACAAAAAGCAGGCACCCCTGCATGATATTATGATAAAACTATACCATGAAATGGATTTACCTGTCCCCCCATCTTGATGATGCCGTATATTCATGCGGCGGTCGCATCCGGGAGCAAACCCGGAATGGTGACTCTGTTGAAATCTGGACTCTATTTACAGCCGATCCACCGGAAGGACCTCTCACACCCATAGCCGACCTTTTTCATATGCTCTGGCAAACCGACCGGGATGCATTTGCCATCCGCCGGGAGGAGGATCAGGCAGCATGTCAAATTATCGGAGCCATCCCGGTTCACTTCCCCTTCCACGACATTATCTACCGCCGAAATCCAGCCACGAATGAACCTCTGGTTCATTCGATGGAGGAAATTTCCTCACCCATCAGTGCGGTTGATCAAACCTTGCTGCAGGAGATTGTTGCAGAAATAAAATCACATCTGCCCGGGGATGCCCACCTTGCCTGTCCACTTTCGCTGGGTAATCACCGGGACCACCGGCTGACCCGCGCCGCCGTGGAAACTCTGGGCAAACCCCTGCATTACTTCGCGGACTATCCATATGCGGAAGAAATTCATAATCTTCAGGAATGGATCAAACCGGAGTGGCAGCCGGAAACCAAGCCCATCCCGGAGGAAGGGATTAAAGCCTGGCAGGCTGCCGTGGCAGCCTATGCCTCCCAACTGTCCTCCTTTTGGGTGACGGAAGAGGAAATGTATGCCGCCATCGCAGCCCATGCCGGCACACTTCCCGGTCATACCACGTGGTTTGGGCATCCCTGATATCCGTCCAGACTCGCTGACTTATTTTTAATCCTTGGAAAAATGTGCTATACTGAAAATATGCAAGAACACCCGCATTGGGCAGGTTGGGCACGCTTTTTGCATCGATGGGGACTGAAGGATATGGCAGCCGCCCTTCTGGATGCTGGAGGTCCTTTAAACATCATTGCAGCCCAACTGGTCATCGCTGGTCAGCCTCTTCTGGGGAGTAACCATGCCGGGCCATGGACGGCTCTGGCTGATCTTCTGGAAAATCCTGACCAGGCACGACAATTTGCAACCTTCCTGCGTGAGGAGAAAATCGAGTGAATTTGGACAGTCTGATTGCTCTGGTGGTGGTGCTGGTGAGTGCCGGTTCGATCATTTACTACTGGCTGATCCAGAAACCCGGTCGCATCATCCGAGGATTACGCCCCATGCCCGGCTTCCAACGCCTGCGCCGGGCCATTGGTCTGTCGGTGGAACAGGGCAACCGCCTGCATGTTTCATTGGGGAAAGCCAGCCTGGTAAACCCCACCAGCGCCTCCAGCCTGGCGGCTCTGGCAGCATTGGATCGTATCGCCCGCATGAACTCACTCAGCGACCGACCCCCCATCGCCACCAGCGGTGATGGAGCGCTTGCCATTCTCAGCCAGGACACCATGCGGTCCGCGTACCGTGCAAGCAATACACCCGAACTGCATGACCCTGACCGCGGCAGGCTGGCTGGTCCCACCGCCATGTCCTACCTGGCAGGCATTTTACCCCTGGTGAAGGGTGAGTTTGTCTTTGCCCATGTCCTGTTGGGTAATTTTGGACCTGAGATTGCCCTTCTGACTGAGACAGCCAACCAAAAGGAACAGTTCACCCTGGCAGCCAGCGATTCCCTGCCGGCACAGGCGGTCCTGTATGCCACAGCTCAGGAAGTTCTGATCGGTGAAGAACTGTTTGCGGTTCCAGCCTACCTCCAGGCCGGACCAGTCCATACCGCCAGCCTGCAGACCCAGGATCTGCTTCGCCTGGGTGTGATTGCAGCAATCCTCATTGCCGCCATTCTCTCACTGGCAGGTGTCATATGAAATCCCTGTTCGCTGTTGCCGTTGCTGTGGGTGTGGGTCTGATCATTCTTCTGGGTTATTTCCTTCCCATTCCATTCCTTAAAAACAGTGGTTCAATTCTGCTGGACTGGGCAGTCATCCTTTCCAGCATGGCTTTGCTGGTCGCAATAATCAATCTCTTTTTTGTGCATATCCGCCGATTGGCGGTTCCCCGCCGTCGGGATTATTACAGTATTTTTCTGTTGATCGGCTTTGTAATCACGCTGATGGCTGGCTTGATCTATGGC
>ERZ1026805.379-NODE-379-length-31054-cov-15.816801_pt1 | contig 31054 bp, 30 predicted proteins | sample MGYA00520883_ERZ1026805 | MGnify/ENA primary metagenome ERZ1026805 (study PRJEB33270, sample SAMEA104284476) | anaerobic digester metagenome | biome: Anaerobic digester microbiome; feature: mesophilic sludge digester; material: Anaerobic digester biomass | place... | reverse complement strand
CCGTGTCGATGGCGATGACATCGGCAGTCTCGATGTCCTCGCGGACCTTCGAAAGCTTCTGCCCGGCGTCAACCCACAGCCATTTGCCGTTCATGCATCCCGCCCAGCTCGAATTGTGACGGCCTTATATAAACCTCTTTTACGGCAACTGCAACCAGAGAAGCGACCGCGGGGGCGGAAGGAATCGCTCCGGGGTTCAGAGGGGGAGGAAACGAAGCGCCTGGACACCGGCCAGGAAAGCCGCCACGGCCAGGAGGGCGGCATAGTCGGCCCGGCGGAATCTCAGCTCGTGCAGGTATGTCCGGGGCCCCCGATGATAACCGCGCCCCTCCATGGCAAGGGCCAGCTCATCGGCGCGGCGGAACGTGCAGAGAATCAGGGGGATGACGAGGGAGGCCATCTTCCGGAGCCGCCGGACGGGTCCGCCGTCGCCGAAATCGGCTCCACGGGCCACCTGGGCCTCCTTCATTCGCTCCGTTTCCTCGAGAAGGGTGGGGACGAACCGAAGCGCCACGGAGACCATGACGGCAATGTCGTGGGACGGAACCCCGATGCGGTTGAAAGGCCTCAGCAGCCTCTCGACCCCCCCCACGAGTCCCGAGGGGTCCGTCGTCATCGTCAGGATCGCGGCGCTCGCAACGAGGGCGACGAACTGCCAGGTCACCGCCGTGCCACGCCACAGGCCCTCCCAGGTCACGGCCGGGAGAGCGGCAATGATCGGCCGCCCCTCCGTGAAGATCAGGTGCAGGAAAAACAGGGCCGAAAAGAACCAGGCCAGCGGCCTCAGGGCCGCCGCGATGCGGCCGCCGGAGAGACCGGCCAGGGCCGCCCCCGCCATCAGGAACGCCGTGACGGCGAGGCTTTCGACGGCACCCGTGTTCAGAATGACGATGCTCAGAAGCAGCGCGGCGACAATCTTCACCCTCGGGTCGAGCCGGTGCACGGGAGAGTCCCCGGGGACATACTGGCCCAGGTAGAGAGCCTTCACCGGCCGCCTCCCGCTGCCCGCCCCAGGAGGGCCGCGATTTCCCGGAAGGCCTCGTCGACGGAGAGGACATCGGGCCTCACCCCGCAGCCCTGCGCCCGAAGGCGACCCATCAGCTCCGTGACCTGGGGCGCCGCGAGACCGACCGCCCGGAGGGCATCGGCATCACGGAAGACGTCCCTCGGGGCGCCGTCCCGGAGAATGCCGCCGCCGTTCATGACGACGACGCGGTCGGCATCCGCGATCTCGTCCATGCTGTGCGTCACGTGGATGATCGAGATGCCCTCCTGCCTCAGGTCCCGCAGCACGTTGAGGACCCGCTCGCGCCCCGCCGGATCGAGGTAGGAGGTGGGCTCGTCGAGGACCACGTAGGCCGGCCGCATGGCGAGCACGCCGGCGATCGCCACGAGGCGCTTCTCGCCGCCCGAGAGCGAGTGGGGGGCCCGCCGGGCAAGGCGGAGAATCCCCACCGCCTCCAGCGCCACCCCGACCCGGCCGCGGATCTCCGCGGACGAGAGGCCGAGATTGCCCGGCCCGAACGCGATGTCTTCCTCGACGCTCATCCCCACGATCTGGTTGTCGGGGTTCTGGAAGACCATGCCCACGCGGCGGCGGATCTCTCGATGCGCCTTCGGGTCCTTCGTGTCGAGTCCGTCTACGAGAACCTTCCCCTCCTGCGGCACGAGCAGGGCATTGAAGTGCTTCACCAGGGTCGTCTTGCCGCACCCGTTCGGACCGATGACGGCAAGGTACTGGCCCTCGGCGATCTCCAGATCGATCCCCTGCAGAACGGGGGCCCCTTTCGCGTCGTATCGACAGGTCAGCCGCTGCGCCTTGATCATATCCGGATCCTGTCCCTGACCTTGAGGGCGATCACCGAAGCGGCGGCGATCTTCAGGGCATCGCCGGGCAGAAACGGAAGAACGCCGGCGACGGCGGCTTTGGCAGGGGAGAGCCTGCCGACCAGGGCGAGCTGGAGGACGCCCAGGGCGTAAAGGGCCGCCGTGCCGGCAAGCATGGCGGACACCAGCCACAAAAGGCCGCCATCGGGGCGCAGCCTCGCGATCTTTCCCGTCACGAAGGCTCCTGCGACGAACCCGACGAGGTAGCCTCCCGTGGGTCCCATGAGCACGCCGAGACCCGCCTTGCCGCCCGAAAAGACCGGAAGCCCGATCACGCCGAGCATGATGTAGACGGTCTGGCTGAGCGCACCCAGTCCCCCCCCGAGAAGCGAGCCCGCCAGGTAGAGAAAAAGCGTCTGCAGCGTCACCGGAACCGGCTGAAGCGGGATCGAGATCAGCGCCCCCATGGCCGTGAGCGCCCCGAACAGGGAGGCGTAGATCATGCCACGCGTCGATAACCGTTCCGTTGCCATCCGCTGCTTCCATCCTTCCGGGATTGTTTTTGTCGTGCTTCCGCTGCGCAGGGTTTATGGCTAAAGGCCTATGGCACAGGGCCCGTGCATGGAGATTTTTCTGGAGTCTTCGCCCTTCGCCCTTCGCCCTTCGCCCTTCGCCTTTCGCCTCTTCTATATATATTCCACATCCCCCGCGATGATCCGTTCGACGTCCCCGTCAGCCGTTTTCAGCAGGAGCACGCCGTCGTCGCCGATCCCGGTGATGACCCCCTCGAGGGGTCTGCCGAAGGAGTGCACACGGACCCGCCTGCCCGCCATGTCGGAGAGTTCCCGCCAGCGCCGGATTACGGGGCCGAACCCTTCCCTGCCCGCCCGGTCGTACTCTCGCTCGAAACGCTCGAGGAGGTCGCCGAGGACATCCACGCGTGAAACGGGACGCCCGAACCCGGCGGCAAGCGAGGTTGCCCTTCCCCGCAAGTCCGCGGGAAAGATCCCGGGCGGCGTGTTGACGTTGATCCCGATCCCGACGATCATGTAGTCGATGGCATCGATCTCCGCGGCAGCCTCGACCAGGATGCCCGCAACTTTTTTCCCGCCCGCCAGGATGTCGTTGGGCCACTTGATGGTCACGGGGACCGGGACGAAGGCGCTGAGTGCCTCCGCCAGCGCCACCCCCGCCAGCAGGGTCGTCTTCGGCGCCTCTGCCGGCTGAAACCCCGGTCTGAGCACAAGCGACAGGTAGATCCCCGAACCCGGGGGGGAGAACCAGCTGCGTCCCTTCCTGCCGCGTCCCGCCGTCTGGGCCTCGGCGACGACGATCGTCCCCTCCGCGGCCCCGGCGATCGCCAAGTCCCTGGCCAGCCGGTTCGTCGAGTCCAGCTGTCTTTCGTACACGATCCGGCGGCCCATGCGAACCGACCGGAGCGCGGCCCCGATCTCGGAGGGGGAAAGCCGGTCCGGCATCTGCCGGAGCAGGTAGCCCTTCCGCGTGGAAGACTCGATGACATGGCCCTCGCTGCGAAGGCTGCGGACATGCTTCCACACGGCGGTCCGGGAAATCCGAAGCTCGCGGCTCAGATCCTCCCCGGACACCCATCCGCCTCCCGCTTTCTTGAGGCGACGGAGCATGTGCTGTCGGGCGTTCGATTCCATAGCGAGAGAGGCCCCCGTCGGAGAGGGCGACATGAAATATCACTCTCGGCAACAATTGTCAACCTTCCACGTGTGGATGGTTGACAATTGCGAAACCGCCGGCTGGAGGATCGGAAACGCGATTGGACTTGCCCAGATCGGCAATTTCCTGTATTCTTCCGCCCTCATCCAGAAAAACGGAGGTCATGCATGGGCAGCCACAAGAAGCACGAGAGGAAGAAGGAACTGCAGCGCAAGTGGAAACGCCGGGAGAAGAGGCAGAAGCTGATCGCCAGGGGGCTCAACCCCGACGAGAGCAACAAGATCAAGAAGATGGCCTGAGCGGCCCGGCTTGCAGATAGCAGAAATTCCCGATGCTTCGCGGGATCTCCCCTTTATCCTTCAGGGGCCCGCGGCATTCCCCGGCCAGATCATCACGATCCCCTTGCGCACCATCATCACCGCGATGGCGGCCAGAAGGATGCCCGCCAGCTTCGACAGGGCCCGCGAGCCCGAGCGGCCCAAGGCCCGGTGGATCGGCCCCGCAAGCCAGAAGACGGCGCCGGCAACGGCGATGTTCACCACCGTGGCCGCCACGGTGGGCGCAACGCCGTATTCTCCCACGAGGACGAAGATCGTCGTCAGCACGGCCGGCCCCACGATGAGCGGCACCCCGATGGGGACGGCGCCCAGGCTGCCGGGGTCCACCTGGGCGACCCTTTTCTCCACGGTAATCACATCGATGACGGAGATCGTGAACAGCAGGATCCCCCCGGCAATAAGAAAGTCCGCCACGGTGATCCCCAGGTAGTGGAAGATCCACTGCCCCACGGCGAGAAACACCAGGGCCACCGCCAGCGCCGTGACCATGGACTGGACGATGATCCTCCGGACCGCGCCGGGATCGAACCCTTCCGTCAGGTGCATGAACAGCGGCAGGACGCCGACGGCATCGACGGCGACGAACATCGGGAAAAAACAGAGCCAGAAATCGTTCATGACAGGTGCGCAAGCGTTTGTGCGCGCGACCGAAACGGCAATGCCCGCATCCACCACGTCCGCACGGAAGCGCTATCTCATCAATTTGGCGGCGATCTGCGCCACGTGTCTGCCCTGCCAGCGGGCGGCGGCCAGCTCGTTTTCACTGGGCATTCGGTCCCCCCTCGGGCCGGCGATGGTCGAGGCGCCGTAGGGAGAGCCGCCGGTGATTTCGTCAATCCGCGACTGCCCCGCAAAGGCGTAAGGCAGCCCGACGATCACCATCCCGTGGTGCATCAGCGTGAGATGGAAGCTGAGGATCGTCGACTCCTGGCCTCCGTGCTGGGTGCCGGAGCTCGTAAAAACGCTGCCTACCTTGCCGACGAGGGCGCCCTTCACCCAGAGCTGGCCCGTGGCATCGAGGAACTGCCGCATCTGCCCGCACATGTTGCCGTAGCGGGTCGGCGTGCCGAAGAGGACGGCATCGGCGGCGCCGAGTTCCTCGACGGTGCAGACCGGGATGTCCACCATGGATCTCTGCGCCTCCAGGGCCCCCATCTTTCCCAGGATATCGTCCGATAGGGTCTCGGGCACCCGGCGCAGCACGGCCTCCGCGCCGGCGACCTCCTTCACTCCTTCGGCGACGGCCTGCGCCATCCTGTAGACATGGCCGTACAGGGAATAGAACACGACGAGCACCTTCATCTCACATTCTCCTTTGTCGAATGTAGGCTCCAGGCATCAGGCACCAGGCATCAGGAATCTGATCCTCGAGACTCTTGTCTGTTATCGGCTTTAGCCCTTGGGGGCTACCTCAGTTTCTTCACAGCCCCGGCGATGATGTCGATGGCCCGGTCGACCTCCTCGTCGGTGGTGCACTTGCCGGTGGACAGGCGGATCGTCCCGCGGGACCACTCCAGGGGAACTCCCATGGCCCGAAGGGTCTTCGAGACCTCCACCGACGTCCCGTGACAGGCCGCCCCGGCCGAGGCGGCAAGTCCCTCCATCGAGCCGAGCAACGCCCCCGCATCGAGCCCCCTGAAGGCCACGCTCAGGGTGTTCGGAAGCCGCCTGTCGCGGGGGCCGTTCACGCGGACATCCGGCACATCCCGCAGGATGCCCTCCTGCAGCCGGTCGCGGCTTCTTTTCATGCGGTCCCCCGCCGCCCCGATGTCGCGCTTGGCGACCTCGCAGGCCTTTCCCAGCCCGGCGATCCCGATGACGTTCTCCGTTCCGGCCCGCCTGCCCGACTCGTGACCGGCGCCGTGCATGAACGTCGCAAGCCGCACCCCCTCGCGGATGTAGAGCGCGCCCACCCCCTTGGGGGCGTAGAGCTTGTGCCCCGCAACCGTCAGCAGGTCGACGCCCAGAGCGCCCACATCGACGGGGATCTTGCCGACGGACTGGGCCGCGTCGGTGTGCACCAGGATTCCCCTTTCGCGGGCCATTCGGGCGATCTCGCCGATGGGCTGGACGGTCCCGACCTCGTTGTTGGCGTGCATCACGCTCACGAGGATCGTCCGTTCCCCGAGGGCCCGCTCCAGGGCGGCCAGGTCGACGAGCCCCGTCGGATCCACGCCAATGACGCTGATCTCGAAGCCCTCCGCCGCGAGCGATTGGCAGACCTCCGAGACAGCGGGATGTTCGACGGCGGAGGTCACAATGTGATTCCCCCTGTGGCGGTTCGCGCGGGCCGCGCCCTTGAGGGCATGGTTGTTGGACTCCGTCCCCCCGCTCGTGAAGAGAATCTCTCCGGTGCTGCAGTTCAGGAGCCCCGCCGCCTGCGCGCGGGCCGCTTCGACGACCCTGCGGGCCTCGACACCGTACGCGTGCGCGCTCGACGGGTTGCCGAAGACCTCGCGCATGCAGAAAAGCATGACATCGGCGACCTCCGGGTCGATGGGCGTCGTGGCATTGTAGTCGAGGTAGATGGGCTTCATGGGGCTCAGGCTCCGGGAGCCCGACATGGCCGCTCTTTTGCCTGTCGGCTCATCGATCGGGGCTTGTACCGGCAATGATCTCATATCGGGAAGGACTTCTGCAACCGTCAATGCGGAGGGGGTGTCGAAGGGGGGATCGGCGTCCTGGGGGTAGACAGGCGGCGGAAGGGACGATCCGCGCCGCGCGCCGCTCCTTCGCGCATGGCGAGCCGGGGCGGTCCCGGGACAAGGGGTCGGCGCCTCGGGGGGGGCGGGCATCGCGGCTTCGTTCGACCGGGCGTGCGGAAACGGGGGCGGGGATCCCCGGATTCGGCCGCCATGGCTCCGGCCGCCGGGATGCGTTCCGAGGGCGCGCAGCGCTCCGGCAGCGACATAAGGAATATCCCGGCTGCGTGGTCCTACACGCCGGGAGAGTACTTCACGGTGATCGATCCCCGGATGTTGCAGATGGCGGTGATTTCAAACGTGTCAGCCCCCGTGGCGGGCACATGGAAGGTGTAGACGAAGGTGTCCCCGGCCTGCTTGCTGTACTCGCCCCGCGAGACGACCAGGCCGTTCTTCTTCACGATCACCTCCCTGACGTAGTGCCTGTCGGGGTTGTTCGAGGGATGGGTGATCTGCACGGAAAGAATCTGGGCCTTGTGATCGTAGACCACTTCCATCCTGTCTGGGCTGTGCGCCAGGCCCGTGCAGGGCAGGCTGAGGACAAAGAGGGCGGAAACGAGGATGACCAGGATACGGGCGGCGGCCGTCTTCTTCATGGGAACACTCCTTTCACTTGCGTTCGTTCACGATTCCACGGGGACCCCGAGGAGCCCCATCATCTCATCCACGGTCTGGACCGGCCTGGAACAGGCGAAATTCCGGCACACGTAGGCCGTCGCCGGGCCTCCGCCGGTCTTCATCTCCTCCGCGCGGGGGGCGATCGCCGTGAGGGCGGCCGACCCGGTCCCCTGCGGCCGGAACAACAGGACCCGGTGGGGAAGAAACGCCCGCCTCACCGCGTCCAGCATCGCCTGCGTGTCCCGCGCCCCCGGATTCCCGGCAATGACGATTTCAAACGCCGGGCCCGCCAGGAATTCAAGGGCGACCATGAGATGGGAAAAGGCCGAGGGGGTCTGCTCGATGTTTCGGGCGAAGGCCCGGGCAACGCCGATCGCCTTGCGTTCCAGGTCCTGCCTGCCGGTGATCCGGGACAGCCTCAGGAGGTTGAGCATCATGACCGAGTTGCCGGACGGAATCGCCCCGTCATGGCCGTCTTTCTGCCTCAGGAGGATCACCTCCCCGTCGGCGGCGGTGAAAAAGAACCCCTCTTCCCTGCCGTCGTAAAAATGATCTATCGTATTATCGGCCAGTTCAAGGGCCGTCTTTAGGAATCTGGGCTCGAACGTGGCCTCGTAGAGTTCCAGGAGCCCCCAGGCGAAAAAGGCGTAATCGTCGAGCATCCCGTCAACGGCGGCCTCCCCGTCCCTGTACCGGTGCAGGAGACGACCCCGGCCGTCGCGCAGGTGCTCCAGAACGAATCGGGCGGCCTCCGATGCCGCCCCGGCCCAGTCCTTCCGGCCGAGCGTCGCCGCCCCCCTGGCCAGGGCGGCGATCATGAGACCGTTCCAGTCCGTGAGCACCTTGTCGTCCCTTCCGGGCCGGACGCGGCGCTCCCTGAGCCGGGAGAGCTTCTCCCTGGCGGATTCGAAGATCTCCCGGGCCCTCCCCGGGGAAAGATCCAGTTCGCCGGCCACCTCTTCGGGGCTCCGGGCCAGGTACAGGACGTTGCGCCCCGATCTGGCCTGCGACGCCTCCTCGAGGAAGTTGCCCCCCTTCTCGATACCACAGACCCGGCTGACAAGCGCCCCCTCGACCGGATCGAGGGTCTCCAGGATCTCGGACTCCGTCCACAGGTAGAACCTGCCTTCCTCGCCCTCACTGTCGGCATCCTCGGCACAGAAGAAGGCGCCCCCGGGAGCCTTCAGGTCGCGAAGCACATAGGCGAAGACCTCCCCGGCTGTCTCCGCATACTGCGCCCTCCCCGTCGCCTGGAAGGCTTCCACATAGGCCAGGGAGAGCATGGCCTGGTCGTAGAGCATCTTCTCGAAGTGCGGCAGGAGCCACCGCGCATCCGTGGAGTAGCGGTGGAAGCCGCGGCCGAGCTGGTCGTAGAGGCCGCCCCGTCGCATGGCCTCAAGGCTCTTCTCGACCATCTCGAGGGCGCGGGGCTCGCCGGTGCGCTTCCAATAGCGCAGGAGAAACAGGAAATGATGGGCAGAGGGAAACTTGGGCGCCCCGCCGAACCCCCCGTATCGCTCGTCGAACCGTCCGGCAAGCGATTCGAAGGCCGCACGGCAGGCCCTTTCCCCGGGGAGATCCCCCGCCGGGGATTCCGCGCAGGCGCTCCGCAGGACCTCCATGACCTTCTCGGCAGACCGAAGCACCTCCCTGTGGCGGCTCTTCCAGACGCGCTGGACGCCCCTGATCAGCTCGATCATCCCCATCCGGCCGTGACGGGTCTCCCTCGGGATGTAGGTGCCGGCAAAGAAAGGCTTTCGGTCGGGGGTCATGAGAACGGTCAGCGGCCAGCCGCCGCCGCCCGTCATGATCTGGCAGACGGTCATGTAGATCCCGTCCACGTCGGGCCTCTCCTCGCGGTCGACCTTGACGCAGACGAAGAGCTCGTTCAGGAGGCGCGCCACCTCGGCATCCTCGAAGGACTCGCGGGCCATCACGTGGCACCAGTGGCACGTGGAGTAGCCGACGGAGAGGAAGACGGGCCTGTTCTCCGTCCGGGCCCTCTCGAAGGCCTCGTCTGACCAGGGGTACCAGTCCACGGGATTACGGGCGTGCTGCAGAAGGTAGGGGCTCTTCTCCCGGATGAGCCGGTTCATCCCCCGAGCCGATGGCCTGCCTGCCACGTTCTGCCTCCTCCGGATTTCGTTCACTGCCGCGTCCGGTGCGGGGCAGCGCAGACGGACGTCCGTCCGTCGGAGCGCTCCGCGGCGGGGCCGTTAGGCCGCGGCGCTCTTGAGAAGGGCCGTGAACCGGCGGTTCGCCTCGGCCCAGTTCACGATGTTCCAGAAGGCCTCGACGAACTTCGCCCTCATGTTCCTGTAGTCCAGGTAGTAGGCGTGCTCCCAGACGTCGATCGCCAGGATAACCGGGAGCGCGGGGCACACGTCCACATTGTGCTTTTCGATCTGCATGACGAGCGGCCGGTTCGACATCCGGCACCAGCTCAGCGCGGCCCAGCCAGAGCCCTCGGCGCTCACGGCCGCCTGGGTGAATTCCTTCTGGAACCGCTCGAAGCCGCCGAACTCCTTGTCGATGGCCGCCCCCAGGACGCCCGCGGGCTTCCCGCCGCCGCCCTTGCCCGCCGGCGCCAGGTTCTCCCAGAAAAGGCCGTGCAGCAGGTGCCCGCCGATGTGGAAGGACAGCTCCTTGAGGGCGGCCTTCATGTCGAGCTCGCCCCCGGCCTTCCGGGCCTGCTCGAGCTTCTCGAACAGCGCGTTGGCCCCGGTGACGTAGGCCTGGTGGTGCTTTTCGTGATGGATCCGTAACTGCTCCTCCGACATAAACGGCGCCAACTCCTTGTATCCGTAAGGCAGTTTTGGTAAAGAATAGAAGTGGGGCTTGTCCATGGCATCTCTCCGTCCTTTCCGGGAAGGAACTCCCGATGGCGGCTCCCGGCGGGGAGCGCGGGTGATTCAGCCGGACAATCCAACAGGCCTCCGGCCTTGCGAACAACCGGGAAACATCCGGACATAGTTTACCTCAACGGGACAGAGAAAAACAGGCGAAAAAGCGCCGGCGCCGCAGGATCGTAACCGTCCCTTGCGGGGCGGGCGGTACGGACCCAGACTGGGAACCCCGATCATGAAAAAGGATGAACGCCGGACCAAGGCGGACCTCATCGAGGAGCTCGACTCGCTACGCGGCCAGATCGCCGGGCTACAGGAGGCCGAGGCCGCGCTTCGCGACACGGGCGCCCTGTACCGCAGCCTGGCGGACAGCAGTCCGGTGGGCGTTTTCTTCCTCGTGAACGGCAGATTCCGCTTCCTCAATGCCCGGTTTGAGCAGAGCACGGGCTATCGTGCCGCGGAGCTCCTGGGGCGGGACTCGCTCGTCATCGTTCACCCCGAGGACCGGGAGCAGGTCCGAAGGGACGCCGTCGAAATGCTCCGGGGCCGCCGAAACACGCCCTACGAGTTCCGGGCGGTGACGAAGGACGGCCGGGTGCGGTGGATCTTGGGCACCGTGGCGCCCGTGTCGTTCCGCGGCGAGAGGGCTGTCCACGGCAGCTACATGGACATCACGGAGCAGAAGGAGACCCGGAGGAGGCTCGAGGAGGCGGAAACCGTCGGCGCCTCCATTCTCGACGCCCTGCCCGTGGCGGTGATCGTGCTGCGCGAACGGGCGATCCTCTTTGCCAACCGGGCCACGGAGACGGTCTTCGGCTGGAAGCCCGACGAGCTCGCGGGGCAGGGCACACGGGTTCTCTACCGCAGCGACGCCGAGTACGAGGAAATCGGGCGGCGCTTCTACCCGGTGTTGGAGCGGCAGAGGACGTACAGCGAGGAATTCCCATGCCGGCACCGGGACGGCCGGGACATTCTCTGCTTCGTCAGCACGTCGCGCATCGGCGAGACCCTCCAGGAAAAGGGCATCGTCGCCACCTACGAGGACATCACCGAGCGCAAGTGCGCCGAGGCGGACCTGAGGGAAAGCGAGCAGCGCCTCCACCGCATCATCGACGGCTCGCCCATCGCCTCCTTCGTCATCGGGCGGGACCACCGTGTGCTGTACTGGAACCGGGCCCTGGAGGAGCTGAGCGGGATCCGAGCTGCCGATATCGTCGGCACCGACGGGCACTGGCGGGCCTTCTACCCCATGAATCGCCCCTGTATGGCGGACCTACTCGTCGATGGGGCCTTCGAATCCATCCCAACCTGGTACGCGAACCGCTACAGCCCCTCGAAGCTCATCGAGGAGGCCTACGAGGCCATGGATTACTTCCCCTACCTGGGTGACAGGGGGAAATGGCTCCGGTTCACGGCTGCCGTCATACGGGACTCCGCGGGAAATCCGGTCGGCGCCGTGGAGACCCTGGAGGACGTGACGGAACGGAAGGATGCCGAGGAGGCCCTGAAGGAAAGCGAGGAGAGGCTCCAGGCGATCCTGGCGGGTTCGCCCACGCCCACCTTCGTCATCGACGACCACCACCGCGTGATCGGATGGAACCGGGCGCTCGAGGAGCTGACGGGCGTCCGGAGCGACGACGTGACCGGCACGGTGAGCCACTCGAAGGCGCTCTACGGCCAGGACCGGCCCACCGTCGCCGACCTGATCGTCGACGGGGTAGCCGATCTGACCGAGACGGTCCGGAAATGGTACGGGCGGACCCTGCAGCGCTCGAAACTGCTCGAGGAGGCCTACGAGGCCACCGGGCCCCTGGCCTTCCCCGGCCGGGAAGAGAAGTGGATCCACTTCACCTCGGCGGTCGTCCGCGACAGGCGGGGCAACCGGATCGGCGCCGTGGAGACCATGACGGACGTCTCTGCGCTCAAGAAGGCCGAAGAGGAACTGAAGCTCACCGTTGAAAAACTCCGGAAGGCCACGGCGGGGATCATCCGGGCCATCGAGCGGGTTGTCGATGCGCGCGACCCCTACACGGCGGGCCACCAGCACAGGGTGGCCCGCCTGGCCGAGGCCATCGCGCTGGAGATGGGGCTTCCCTCGGACACGGTCGAGGCGATCCACGTGGCCGCATCGATCCACGACCTCGGGAAGATCTACGTTCCGGCCGAGATCCTCAGCAAGCCGGGGCTCCTCAGCGACATCGAGCGGGAGATCATCCGCACGCACCCGCAGGTGGGCTTCGACATCCTCGAAACCATCGACTTCCCCTGGCCGGTCGCGGAGATCGTGCTGCAGCACCACGAGCGGCTCGACGGTTCGGGCTACCCCCGGGGACTGAAGGGCGGGGAGATCCGGATCGAGGCCCGGATCGTCGGCCTGGCCGACGTGGTGGAGTCGATGGGTTCCCACAGGCCCTTCCGGCCCACCCTCGGAATGGACAGGGCGCTTGCCGAGATCCGGCAGAACCGGGGTGTCCTGTACGACCCCGATGTCGTTGACGCCTGCCTGGCCCTCATCGAGGGAAAGCGCTTCACCTTCGAGGAGACCCCGGGAAGCCGGGACCGGTAGAGTACTGCCCGCTGCGGGCGATGGAAAGGATTCTCCATGAAGAAACCCGTCGACACCCTTGCCGTCGAAGACCGTCACATGCCGCCGTTTTTCACCAAAATCCCCCTGTCCATCGAGCGCGGCGAGGGGATCTATGTCTGGGATGAGTCAGGGAGGCGCTACATCGACTTCACGGCCGGCTGGGGCGTGACGTGCATCGGGCACGCGCACCCGGCCATCACCGGGGCCCTGGCCGAGCAGGGGCGGAAGATCCTGCAGAACCCCAACTCGGGCCTGACCTACTCCCCCGCCCGTGCGCGGCTCGTCGAGCTGCTCGCGGGGATCCTGCCGCCGAACCTGACGCGGGTCTTCTTCTCCAGCAGCGGCGCCGAGGCCAACGACGCCGTCATCAAGCTCGCCCGGAAGGTCACGGGCCGGATGGACGTCATCTCGACGGAGCAGAGCTTCCACGGCAGGACGATCAGCACGGCCTCGGCGACCGGACAGGCCAGGCACCGGGAGCGGTTCAACCCGCTCATGCCGAACTACGTCTTTGTCCCCTACGGCGACACGGGGGCCGTCGCGGGGGCTCTCGGCGCGAGCACGGCGGCCGTCATCCTCGAGCCCATCCAGGGCGAGGGCGGGGTCAACGTGCCGCCGGAAGGCTACCTCAAGGACGTCGAGGATCTCTGCCGCAAGGCAGGGGCCTGCCTGATCGTCGACGAGGTGCAGACGGGTTTCTGCCGGACGGGCCCCCTCTTTGCCGTCACGGAGCTGGGGGTCCGGCCCGACTTCATGACCCTGGCCAAGGGGATCGCCGGAGGATTCCCCTTCGGCGCCTTCGCCCTGACCGAGGACGTCTCGGCGAAGCTCGAAAAAGGGGACCACGGCGGCACCTACTGCGGCAACCCCCTGGGTTGCGCCGTGGCCGGCGCCGTGATCCGGCACCTGATCGACAACGACATCGAGCAGAATGTCAGGAGCGTCGGGGCGAGGATCCGCGAGCAGATGCTCCGGTGGCGGGAACGATTCCCCGCGATGATCGCCGACGTGCGGGGGCGGGGCCTGCTGCTGGCCATGGAGATGGCCGACGCGGCGGCGGCCGAGCGCGTCTTCTCCGAAACCCTGAAGCGGGGGATGATCCTCAACCTGATCCAGGCAAAGGTGATCCGCCTCTGTCCGGCCCTCAACATCACGCCCGGCGAGGCCGAGGGGGCCCTTTCGATCCTCGGCGAAGCCCTCGAGGCCGCGGCGAACGCCTGACCGGACAGCCCCGCATGAACTCGGCGAGGGAGCGACACGAAAGCCCATGAAAATCCATTTCACCAGAACCAACGGCCCCCTGGACGGGATGATCGACGGCGTCATGGAAACTGTCGGCGGCATCCGGAAGCCCGAGTACATCCGAGAGATGATCATCGCGGCCCTCAAGGCCGGCCAGGAAACCGACGAGAGCGCCGATCTGAAGCTCATGAACTCGACGCTCAAGGAGATGCGCTTCACGACCAAGGTCTTCGGCCCCTACCGCAACATCCGCAAGGTCACGGTGTTCGGCTCGGCGCGCACCCTGCCCGACGACCCGGCGTACGGGATGGCGAAGCTCTTCGGCAGGCGGCTGGCCGAGGCCGGCTACATGGTGATCACCGGCGGAGGCAGCGGCATCATGGAGGCCGTCAATGAAGGGGCTGGCCCCGAGCACTCCTTCGGCGTGAACATCCGCCTGCCCTTCGAGGAGAAGCCCAACCCCGTGATCGAGGGCAACCCGCGGTCCGTCAACTACAAGTATTTCTTCAACCGCAAGGTCGCCTTCCTGAAGGAGTCGGACGCCGTGGCGCTCTTCCCGGGCGGCTTCGGAACGCTCGACGAGGCGATGGAGACGATCACCCTGGTGCAGACGGGGAAGCGCAACCCGATGCCGCTCGTGCTCGTCGAGACGCCGGGCTCGTCCTACTGGGACCGCGTGATCCGGTTTATCGAGGAAGAGCTCCTGGCGCGCGGCTACATCTGCCCCTCGGACATGACGCTCTTCGAACGGGTGGATTCCGTGGAGGCGGCCGTGGAGCGGATCCGGCGTTTCTACCGCCGCTACCACAGCCTGCGGTACGTGCGGGGACAGCTGGTGATCCGCCTCGCATCGCCGCTCGGCCCCGGGGAAGCCCGGACGCTGACGGAGACATTCCGGGACATCCTCACGCCGGGGGGGGTCATCGAGCCCACGGGCGCCCTGGACGAGGAGATCGACGATGCGGACGCGGTCGACCTGCCGCGGCTCGCCGTCGATTTCAACCGCAGGGGCTTCGGCCGGCTCCGGAGCCTGATCGACGCCGTCAACGCATTTTGACCCCATCTCATGCTTCAGAAGGACAGACCCATGGGCCCGGTGAAATTCCAGGACAACACCTTCCGAGACGGCCACCAGTCCATCTTCGCGACACGGATGACCACGGAGGACATGATCCCCATCGCCGAGAGGATGGACGAGGTCGGATTCTGGGCGGTGGAGGTCTGGGGAGGCGCCACGTTCGACACGATGCACCGGTTCCTGAACGAAGACCCCTGGGAACGGCCGCGCATCCTGAAGCGGCACATGAAGAAAACCCCCTTCGCCATGCTGCTGCGCGGCCAGAACCTCGTCGGCTACCGGCATTACGCCGACGATGTCGTCCGGGCCTTCGTCGACCGGGCCTGCGAGATCGGGATCGACGTCTTCCGCGTCTTCGACGCGCTCAACGACCTGCGGAACGTCGAGACGTGCGCCACCCGCATCCGGCAGAACGGCAAGCACTTCGAGGGCGCTGTCGTCTACTCGCTGACGGAGCGCCACCTGGGCGGCGAGGTCTTCAACCTGCCGTACTACGTCTCGAAGGCCCGCGCCCTGGAAGAGATGGGCGCCGACTCGATCTGCATCAAGGACATGGCGGGGATCCTCGCTCCCTATGACGCGTACACCCTGTTCTCCGAGCTCCGGAAGGCCGTCGGGGTCCCCCTGCACCTCCACACCCACTATACCAGCGGCATGGCCTCGATGACCTGCCTGAAGGCCATCGAGGCGGGTGTGGACATCTTGGACACCTGCGTCGCTCCCTACGCCATGCGGACGTCGATGCCGCCCATCGAACCGCTGCTGCTTGCCCTGGAGGGCACCGGGCGGGATCCGGGAATCGGGATGTCCCGGCTTCTGGACATCGGGCGCTACCTGGAATCCCTGGCGCCGAGATACGAAAAGCACGCCGCCTCGGGCAGCCTGTCCCTCATTGACGAGAGCGTGATCGCCCACCAGATCCCCGGCGGGATGACGTCCAACCTCATCAGCCAGCTCAGGGAGATGAACGCCCTCGACCGCCTCCTGGACGTGCAGGAGGAGATCCAGGCGGTCCGCCGGGAAGCGGGCATGCCGCCGCTCGTGACCCCCACCTCCCAGATCGTCGGCTCCCAGGCCGTCATGAACGTGATGGCAGGGCGGTACCGTACGGTGAGCAACCAGTTCCGCGACCTTCTCTTCGGCCTCTACGGGAAGACGCCCGCCGCGGTCGACCCGCAGGTCCGCGAGATCGCCCTGCGCGGCTACGACCGGGGCGTCTGGATCACGGACCGGCCCGCCAACCATCTCAGGCCGGAGATGGAGGCGGCCCGACGCAGGCTCGACGGCCTGGCCCGGACGGAGGAGGACGTGCTGACCTGCGTCCTCTACCCCGACTCGGGGGAGCAGTTCCTGAAACGAAAATACGGCATGGAATAACGGGGCGGCGTTCTACAGAAACGGCAGGGGATCGTCCCGGCGGTAGGCCGTGGCCTGGCAGGAGGCCATCAGATCGCCCGCGGCGTTGCGGACTTCGATGAGGAAGTGGCTGATCCGGCGGGAGCGGCCGATGAGCCTCGCCTCGGCCTGGAGGACATCCCCGTCGTCCGGGGCCTTCAGGTAGGAAACGTTGACGTTGAGGGCGATCTCGATGCGGCCCCCGGCGTTCGAGGCGAACTGGAAGGCCTCGTCGATGAGCGAGAAGAGGGCCCCGCCGTGGCAGCGGCCGTGGATGTTGCGGTGCTTCTCCGTGAAGGGCATCCGGACGAGCGCGTAGCCGTCGTCGACCCGCACGAGTTCCAGGCCCAGCAGCGCCGCATAAGGTTCACGTTCGGCCCTCCGGCGCAGGGCCTCGAAGACCTTTCCGCTCACCGGTCCCTCCGCAGGAAAATTCCCTTTCGTTTCCCAGTCAAGACCCTTCCCCCGTTCCCCTCCCCTGGCGGGAGGAGGAAGCGATCTCGATCGGCGGCAGGGGGAGATAGGCCCCTTCCGCCCCGGGACCCGGGGTAACAGCCTACAGGCTGTAGACCTTCTCCCCCGGCAAGACGGTAAACCCGCTCTTCGTCAGGCTGTCGATGGCGCGGTCCGTGGCATCGAAGCGGAAGATGATGATGGCGTGTTCGCCGCTGCGCTCGACGAAGGCGTACATGTACTCCACGTTGATCTTCTCCTTCGACAGCGACTCGAGGATGCCGTGCAGCCCGCCCGGGCGGTCCGGCACCAGCACGGCGACAACGCTCGTGCGCCCCACGGTGAACCCGTTTTCCTTCAGGATCCGCTTGGCCTTCTCGACGTCGTTGACGATGAGGCGGAGCACCCCGAAATCGGAGGTGTCCGCCAGCGACAGGGCACGGATGTTGATGCCCGCGTCCTTGAGGACCCGTGTGACGAATTCCAGCCCGCCCGGCTTGTTCTCCAGAAAGATGGATATCTGCTCGACCTTGTTCATGGAAGCACCCCCTTTGCGCTCTCTCAGATGGTTCGCCTGTCGATGACGCGCTTGGCCTTGCCCTCGAAACGCTGGATCGTCTTGGGCTCCACGAGCTTGACCTTGGACGAAATGCCCAGGTAGTCCTTGATGTCCTTCGTGATGCGGCGGCTGAGCTCCTGCAGGACCTTCACCTCGCCCGTCTCGGCGAAGACTGTCTCGCCCACCTCGACCTGGACCTCCAGGGTGTCCAGAGTGCCCTCGCGGTCCACGATGAGCATGTAGTGGGGCTCGATGCCCGGGACGTTCAGCAGCACGCCCTCGATCTGGGAGGGGTAGACATTGACGCCGCGGATGATCAACATGTCGTCGCTGCGGCCCGTGATGCGGTCCATTCGCACGAGCGTGCGGCCGCAGCGGCAGGGTGCCTTTACGAGCCGGGAGACATCCCGGGTCCGGTAGCGGACGAGCGGGAAGGCCTCCTTGGTGACCGTCGTGAAGACCAACTCGCCCGTCTCCCCCTCCGGGAGCGTTTCGCCCGTCTCGGGGTCGATGATCTCGGCGATGAAGTGGTCCTCGAAGATGTGGAGCCCCTGCCGGGCCTCGGTGCACTCCATGGCGACGCCGGGTCCCATGACCTCCGAGAGCCCGTAGATGTCGAGGGCCGTGATGTTGAGCTTGTCCTCGATCTGCCGGCGCATCTTTTCGCTCCAGGGCTCGGCGCCCAGAACGCCCACGCGCAGCTTCAGGGATCGCATGTCGACGCCCATCTCCTCGCCCTGCTCGGCCAGGTAGAGGGCGTAGGACGGGGTGGCGCAGATGGCCGTGGGAGCAAAGTCCTGGAGGATCATGATCTGGCGCTTGGTGTTGCCCCCCGATATGGGGATCACGCTGGCCCCGAGCCGCTCGGCCCCGTAGTGGGCCCCGAGGCCGCCCGTGAAGAGGCCGTAGCCGTAGGCGTTGTGGATGATGTCGTTCTTCGTGAGCCCCGCCATGACGAAGCAGCGGGCCATGAGCTCGGACCAGGTGTCGATATCGCGCTTCGTGTAACCCACGACGGTCGAGCGGCCCGTGGTTCCCGAGGAGGCGTGGACGCGAACCACGCTCGACATGGGCACGGCGAAGAGGCCGTAGGGGTAGTTGTCCCGCAGGTCCTGCTTGGTCGTGAAGGGAAGCCGCCTCAGGTCGTCCAGGGTCTTGATGTCGTCGGGTTTGACGCCGGCATTATCGAAGCTGCGCTTGTAGAACCCGACGGTGTGGTAGACGCGCTGGACCACCTGCTGAAGCCGTTTGACCTGCAGCGCCTCTAGGGCCTCGCGGGGCAGCGTCTCGAACTCTTCATTGTAGATCATTTCCCCCCATTCCTCCTGGTGGTGTTGTCGAAACCGGAAAACAGGCTGCACTATAGCCGAAAATGACTCCCTTTCAAAGCGCTTTTCCCGACCGGCGGAAGCGGCGCAGGGCCGTTCTCGTGGGCCGTCCGCCGGGGTCCGCGATTAATGTTTGGATTCACCGCGGCGGATGCTTATAATAACGTGAAAGACCATTCGACGACACAAGGAGTATCCCATGGCCACCATCCGGATCAGAGGAATGTCCTGCAACCACTGCGTCGCGGCCGTCACGAAGGCCTTGAGCGCCATCGAGGGCGTTGACCATGTAACCGTGGACCTGGCAAAGGGCGAGGCGACCTTCGACGAGGCCCGGCCTGTCGACCGGGCCGTCATCGCGGAGCGGATCCGAAAAGCGGGGTTCGACGTTGTCTGAGAAGGTCCTCCTCGGCATCTCCGGCATGTCCTGCGCCGCCTGCGTGCGCCGCGTGGAGGAGGGCCTGAAGGCCCTACCGGGCGTACGGGACGCCGTGGTGAATTTCGCCACGCAGAAGGCCCTCGTGGAATACGACCCTGGCGCGATCGGCACGGACGGGATGGCCGACGCGGTCCGCGGACTGGGCTACGAGGTCGTCTCCCGTGAGCCGGCGGGCCGCGGCGCCCGGGAAAAGACGACGGTCTCCATCGGCGGGATGACCTGCGCGGCCTGCGTGCGCAGGGTCGAGCTTGCCCTGAAAGAGGTTCCCGGCGTCGAGGAGGCGGCCGTCAACCTGGCCACGGGGCGGGGGACGGTGACTCACGGCCCGGAGTGGGCCGGGCCGGGCGGGCTGCGCAGGGCCGTCACGGAGGCGGGCTACGAATACCTGGGCCTCGTCGACGAGACGCGTGAGGACCCCATCGAAAAGGCCCGCGGGGAGGAGATCCGGGAGCTCACGGTCAAGTTCACCGCCGGCATCGTCCTGAGCGTCGTCATCTTCATGGGAACCATGCAGGAGTGGTTCCCCTTCCTGGACGGAATCCCCCGGCAGGCCATGCTCTACCTGCTGTTTGTCCTGACGACGCCAGTGGTTTTCTGGGTGGGAAGCCGCTTCCACTCGGGCGCGCTGAAGGCGCTCCGGCAGAAGACCTCGGACATGAACACGCTCGTGTCCATCGGCGCCCTGTCGGCCTATCTGTACTCGGCGCTGGCCACATTTCTCCCCTCCGTCTTCACCGGTGCGGGGCTCCGCCTCCACGTCTACTACGATGGGGCGGCCTTCATCGTGAGCTTCATCGTCCTGGGGCGTCTGCTCGAGGCAAGGACGAAGGGAAAGACCTCCCAGGCCATCAGGCGTCTCGTGGGCCTCAAGCCCCGGACGGCACGGGTGATCCGGGAGGGGCAGCCCGTGGACATCCCCGCCGAAGAGGTCGTGAAGGGGGACGAAATCCTCGTGCGGCCCGGCGAGAAGATTCCCACGGACGGCGTTGTCCTTTCCGGCGTCTCGGCCGTGGATGAGTCCATGCTCACGGGGGAGAGCATGCCCGTCGCGAAAGAGCCGGGCAGCGAGGTCTACGGGGCCACGATCAATCGCAGCGGCAGCTTCACCTTCCGGGCGACGAAGATCGGCGCCGAGACGGCGCTCGCCCGAATCATCCGCCTCGTGGAGGAGGCCCAGGGCTCGAAGGCGCCCATCCAGCGGATCGCCGACCGCGTGGCCGCCGTCTTCGTCCCGTCGGTCCTGGCCATCGCCGCCGTGACGTTCACTGTCTGGGCCTTTGTCGTGCCCGATCCCGTCTTCACGCGGGCCCTTCTGAACTTCGTCTCCGTCCTGATCATCGCCTGCCCCTGCGCCATGGGTCTGGCAACGCCGACGGCCGTCATGGTGGGCACGGGGATCGGCGCGGAGAAGGGGATCCTCATCAAGGGGGGCGAGAGCCTCGAGAAGGCCCACAGGCTGACCATGGTCGTCTTCGACAAGACGGGAACCCTCACCGTCGGCGAGCCTCGTGTGACCGATGTGGAGACGGCCCCCGGAACGGCCAGGGAGCGCGTGATGCGGATCGCCGCCTCCGTGGAGGCCCTCTCCGAGCACCCCCTGGCCGAGGCCATCGTCGGGAAGGCGCGGGACGAGGGAATCCGGGGGGAGACCGTCGAGGGATTCGAGGCCCTCTCGGGTCTCGGGGCGAAGGCCCTCGTCGGCGGCGCGCCCGTCCTGCTGGGTAACCGCAGGCTGATGGAACGGGAGGGCGTGCGCCTCAACGGGCTCGGCGAGGCGGCCGAACGGCTCTCCGGAGAGGCGAAAACCTGCGTTTTCGTGGCCGTGGACGGCCAGGCCGCGGGGGTGATCGCCCTGTCCGATGTGCCGAAGGACACGGCCGCGCAGGCGATAAAAGACCTGGAGGGCATGGGCCTCAAGGTTGCCCTGATCACGGGCGACAACGGGAACACCGCCCGCGCCATGGCAGGCGCTCTCGGCATCGACCGTGTGCTCGCCGAGGTCCTTCCCGGCGGAAAGGCCGAAGAGATCAACCGCCTGAAGGCGCAGGGAGAGATCGTCGCCATGGTGGGCGACGGGATCAACGACGCGCCGGCCCTGTCGGCCGCCGACATCGGGATCGCCATCGGCGCGGGGACGGACGTGGCCATCGAAGCCTCCGACATCACCCTCATCCGCGACGACCTGAGGGCCGTGCCCGAGGCGATCCGGCTTTCCTTCCGGACCATGAAGGCCATCCGGCAAAACCTGTTCTGGGCTTTCATCTACAATGCCATCGGGATCCCCGTGGCCGCCGGGGTTCTCTACCCCTTTTTCGGGATCCTCCTCAACCCCGTCTACGCCGCCGCCGCCATGGCGCTCAGTTCCGTGTCGGTCGTGACGAACTCGCTGCGGCTGCGATGGTCCTAGCGGTGGCGCCGCAGGCGATTGCCCGGAAGCCGCGACGTTGAGAAGCCGGCAAGTCTGGGCGAACCGGCAGCCGTGCCTACGTCTGCCCATGCTCCGAGCTTCCTGACTTCCCGGATCCAGCGATAAAGAGTCGGCCGCCGTGCGCAACCCGGCCAATGAGCCGAGCTTCTTAACTTCCGCTCTTCCTGACTTCCTGCTTTTTTGCGGGGGGGATAAAATGTTCTCGCCCTGTGCAGTTAAGGCGGGGACTGCACAGGGCGAGGAGGAAGGGGAGGGAATCTTATATCGATATCCTCACAGCAGCCTGTAAGGATAGGCACGTTTCGTCCATACGCTCGTGGGGTAATCCGCCTGGAGTCTCTCGTAGGCCATTTTGAGCGGCTTCGCGTTGTGCGTGCTCTTGTACTGGCAGACCCCCTTTAGGTAGATCGCCTCGGCTGTCGAATCGCTCTTTGGGTACTTCTCCACGATCTGGTCGAAAAACCCCAAGGCCTTGTCAATCCGGTCGGCATCGAAATGAACCTTGCCCACCCCCAGCAGAATCGAGGGGATCATTTCCTCGGGCGGGAGAAACCCGACGGTCCGGTGGTGTTCTTTCCCTCCCCCATTTGCCGTGATCAGCGTCGGCGTCCATTTAACCATATAGTCATCCGCCCAGGGTTTCGAGTCATGAGGCAATTTCACGGGCACGACGTGCTCTTCGATGAACCGGATGACCAGCGGGTCGGGATACGTCACGGCATCCATCTGCTGGCAGCCGATTCATCCCGGGTTATGGAAAACCAGCAAGACCGGTTTTTCCTCCGAACCTGCTCGTGTCAGCGCGTTTTTCAGGTCCGTTTCCCACCGGATTTCGCCTTGCACGCCGTTCTCCCCTTCCGTCGGGAAATAGGGCAGCCGGAAGCCGCCCGCACGCTGCATATTAGCAGGCTGTTGAAAAACTCACAACAAAACTCATTTTACTCTGCTCTTTGAAAGATGGTTGTGCTACAGTTCAGGCATCCCTGAAGAACCCCAGGAGGCTTGCGATGCGCGGGATTGAAGACAAACGAGACGCCATGTTCATCTATGTGTCGCCCGAGGATTTCGTTCCGGCGGATCACCCGCTTCGGCCGATCCGGACGATGGTGGATCAGGCGCTCGAGAGCCTTTCGGTCGAGTTCGACCGGATGTACTCCCACACGGGCCGGCCTTCGATTCCGCCGGAGCGGCTCCTGAAGGCGCTCATCCTTCAGGCCTTGTACTCGATCCGCAGCAACCGCATGCTCACCGAGCAGATCGGCTACAGCATCCTGTTTCGCTGGTTTCTGGGCATGGCGCTCGATGAGCCGATGTGGGACCATTCGAGCTTTACGCAGAACCAGCAGCGGCTGATCGGTTCGGAGGTCTCGGCGCTGTTCTTCGATCGCATCCTGGATCAGGCCCGCAGGAAGAAACTGCTGTCGGCCGAGCACTTCACGGTGGACGGCACGCTTCTGGAGTCCTGGGCGTCGCTGAAGAGCTTCAAGCCACGGGACGGCGCCCCGCCTGCCGGCGAGGGCCGAAACCCTGAGGTGGACTTCAAGGGCCAGAAGCGCACAAACAAGACGCACGCCTCGACGACCGACCCCCACGCCAAGCTCATGCGAAAGGGGCCGGGCAAGGAGTCCAAGCTCAGCTGGCTGGGCAACGTGCTCATGGAGAACCGAAGCGGCCTGGTGGTGGCCTCGCTGGTCAAGGAGGCCACCGGCACCGCCGAGCGGGAGGCAGCCGAGGAGATGCTTCGCGCGCTCGGGAAGAGCTATTGCACCGTGGGCGCCGACAAGGGCTACGATGTAAAAGCCTTCATTAAGGCGCTGCGGGACATGAACGTGACCCCGCACATCGCGATGAAAGACACCTCGATCCTGGACGGCCGAACCACACGGCATCCGGGTTATGCGATCAGCCAGAAGATCAGAAAACGAGTCGAGGAGATCTTCGGCTGGATCAAGACCATCGCCCTGTTCCGGAAGCTCCGTTACATCGGAGAGGAAAAGATCGCATGGTACTTCACCCTGGGGCTGAGCGTCTTCAACCTGGTTCGGATGCGTTCCTTGGGGGCATTGCTGCCTCCTGAGCCGCCGCGAGCGGCTCGGCGCTGCCCGAAAGGGCAGCTGAGGCCCTATGAATCAGCCCTGTGAAAGAGCAAAAAATACAGTTTAAGCTATCAGCACACTTGTTTGACCCGATAAAAAGAACAAACGAGAAAAAGAAGTCAGATTTTAAATACCCTGCTAGACGTTTCCCCTGTACAATTGCAAAGCAGGGCCGGGAATCACCCGGCCCTTTTGTTTTTTGTGTATCCGGTGTATAAACGCCAATTCGTTCCAGAAAAGAAAGAGGAAATCCTATGATCCACCCACTGAAACTGCTGACGTATACCGGCTTCGGTTTGCTTGCGGCCTTCCTGGACCCGCTGGCCGCCGCTGCAAGCGCGGATCCCTCGCACCCGGGGCTTGGCTCGATCCTTCCCCTCTGGTCCGTGATCCCCTTCGCGGGGATCCTCCTGTCCATCGCCCTGTGCCCCCTGCTCGCTCCGAAATTCTGGCACCATCATTACGGCAAGGTGTCGGCCTTCTGGGCGATCGCCTTCGCGGTGCCCGCCGTTTATGTCTATCGCGAGATGGCTGTCCTCCCGATCATCCACATCTACCTCATCGACTACATCCCCTTCATTATCCTTCTCTGGGGGCTCTTTACCATCGCCGGCGGGATTGTCGTCTCCGGATCGCTGCGCGGAACACCGCTCGTCAATGCTGTCCTGCTGCTGATCGGGACATTCCTCGCCTCCTGGGTGGGCACGACGGGGGCCTCCATGGTCATGATCCGGCCGGTCATGAAGGCGAACCGCGACCGGCAGCGAAAGGCCCATATCATCATCTTCTTCATCTTTCTCGTGTCCAACGTCGGCGGGGCGCTGACCCCGCTGGGAGACCCCCCCCTGTTTCTGGGCTTCCTGCACAACGTGCCTTTCTTCTGGGTCACGAAGGCCATCCTCCCGCACATGCTCCTTGTCTGCGCCATCCTCCTCTCGATCTTCTACGTGATGGACAGCTACTACTACAGGAAAGAGCGGAAGGAGGGGCGTGTTTCGGGCGACCCGGGGGACAGGACGCCGATCCGGATCGAAGGGATGCAGAACCTCCTCTTCCTGGCCGGCGTTGTCGGGCTGGTGCTTCAGAGCGGCTACTGGAAACCGGGCTGCTTCACCGTCATGGGTACCGAGGTGCACTACCAGAATCTGGTCCGGGACGCGGGAATCATCGTAATGGGGCTGCTCTCCCTGTATTTCACCCCCGGGAAACTCCGCGAGGCCAACGAGTTCGGGTGGGCCCCGATCATCGAGGTGGCGAAGCTTTTCGCCGGGATCTTCATGACGATTCTCCCAGCGCTCGGAATCCTGCAGGCCGGAAGCCAGGGTGCCATGGCGGGATTCCTCGCGTACGTGAAGAGTCCCGTCACGTACTTCTGGGCCTCGGGATCGCTGTCGTCCTTCCTGGACAACGCCCCGACGTACCTCACCTTCTTCTACATGGCCCTGGGACAACTCGGGATGACGGAGTCCATGGTCCCGGGGGCGTGTGCCGTGGGGGACGTGACGCACAACCCCGAGTTTGTCGCCCTGCTCAAGGCAATCTCGGCGGGGTCCGTGTTCATGGGGGCCAACACCTATATCGGCAACGCGCCCAACTTCATGGTGAAATCCATCGCCGAGGAAGCGGGAATCCCCATGCCGAGCTTTTTCGGGTACATGTTCAAGTATTCCATCCCGATCCTGATCCCGGTTTTCATCCTCGTGACTTTCGTGTTCTTCTAGGGGGCAAGGGAATGGGAAAAGAAAGGAAAAGCGCATGACAAAGAAATACTACGAGGTGGCCGTCGAGGGATCGCTGGACCTCATCAGGGGGTTCGTGCTCGGTTTTCTGCAAGGGCGGGGCATCGAGGGCGAGGCCGTCTTTTCCGTCGAGCGGCACGTCCGGCACGGCGAGGGACTGGGCCAGCTGTTGCGGCATCTCGGCCGCCGGGGAGACACCTCCCGCCTCATCGTCGGGGAAGGGGTCGGCCTTCAGCTGCGGGAGGCGCTCGGCAAGGCCAGTCCCGAACTGGACCTGAAGGTCCTCTCGATTCGCGAGATCACCGGCGCACGCTTCGATTTCAGCTTCCGCACCTACTCGAGGAAGGCCGGAGAGGACCTGAAGGACGCCTTTCGCAATCCCCCTGCGGGGGTGGCTTTGCAGGACTATGCTGTCAAGGAGGACATCCGGGAAGAGGCAAAGGGAATCGAGGCCTATGCGCCGCTCCACGATTACGAGATCAACGGAAGCGGACGCGCAACGGGCGATGCGAAAGCGGTCATCGATTACTACGATCGTATTGAGCACAACGAACTGATCGAGCTGGGCGCCATCGAGCTGGAGTATGGCAAGGCCGTCGCCGGGTAGAAAGGGGCGTGCGCGGCGCCTCCTCCCTGCTTGGTGCGCCCGGCATGGGCACCCGCCCGCATGGGCAAGTCCCCCCGCGGGTTGACCGTGGCAAGCGAAGCGCGGCTGCGCGAGGGAGGCTGAGCGCGGGGAGGAAATGCAGGGCGAAGCGGCGAGCCGGGGAACCGGGACCGGACGCGAGGCGGCGCCAACCCGGCGATTGTGCGGGGAAGGGTCGCATCTTTGCCGGGGGAGAACACTCGCCTTGCGGCGGAAAGGCCGACGTGGCGACAGGGAGCTTGAAATCCGCGAAGGCCAGAGGAGCCCGAGAGGCGAAGGGCCCGGGAAAACCCGAATGAACCGGCGGTGAGGAACCAGGCCCGGTGAAACAGGAAGCGGCAACCCCGGGTGGCGCATCGGATGAATCACAAACGCGCCGGCCTCGACTGTCCCGACCGTCTGGTGCGGACCCGCATGCCCGGTGGGACGGGAGGGGAGCCGTCTTGCGGGTGCCCCTGTCCCGGTTTCGGGAAGGAGGATTTCCCTACGGTTCCGCCGGGTCTTCGACGGCAATGTCGATGATTTCGACTTCCCGGACGCCTCCGGGGGTCTTCACGCGGACGACGTCCCCCACGTTCTTGCCGATGAGGGCCTTGCCGATGGGGGAGGTGACGGAGAGCCGGTTGTTGGAGACGTCGGACTCGTAGGGGCCGACGAGCTGATAACGGGTCGTGTCGCCCGTGTCGACGTCGGCAAAGGAGACGGTGGCGCCGAAGACAACCCGATCGCCCGTGACGCCGTTGAGCTCCACGATCTGACTGGTGGCCAGACAGTTTTCGACCTCCTGGAGGCGGCCGTGCAGGAAGGACTGCCGCTCCTTGGCATACTGGTACTCGGCGTTTTCCGAGATGTCGCCGTGGCCCCGCGCCTCCTCGATGGCCCGGATGTTTTCGGGGATCAGCACCCTCTTGATCTGATCCAACTCCTTTTTCAGCTTTTCGAACCCGGCCTTCGTGATGGGCATCTTCTCCATCGCAACTCCTCCCCTGCGGTCCCTCAGGCAAAAAAATAAATATCCGCCAGTGCCCGAAGGCAACAACGGATATTTGTCGCATCATGTACACAGAATCATTCGGACTGTCAAGTGAATTCAGGCCAGCCGGCCGTGCTTTCCCGTCTTGCATCGGGGTCTTGGTTATGCTAGCGTCAACATACCGGGGCTGCCTGAGGCGGCCCTGTTTGATTCGCCATGCTCGACAAGTACAAACGAGACATCAACTACCTGCGGGTTTCCGTGACGGATCGCTGCAACCTGCGGTGCGTCTACTGCATGCCGAAGGAAGGCGTCTCGCTCATCGGTCACAACGACATCCTGACATACGAGGAGATGCTGAGGATCATCCGCATCGCGCAGAAACTCGGCATCGTGAAGGTCAGGGTCACGGGAGGCGAGCCGCTTGTCCGCAGGGGCGTGACCGGCTTCCTGGGGGAGCTCAGCAGGCTGGGCTTCGAAGACGTCAGCCTCACGACCAACGGCATACTCCTGGAGACCTTTGCCGAGCCGATCCGCAGGGCCGGCGTGTCCCGGGTCAATGTAAGCCTTGACTCCCTGGACCCGGAACGATACGCCCGGATCACCCGGGGCGGTGACCTGTCCACCGTTCTGCGGGGATTGGAACGGGCCGAGCAGGTCGGATTCTCGCCGATCAAGATCAATGTCGTCACCGTTAGGGGCTTCAACGACGATGAGGCGCTGTCCTTTGCCCGGCTCACCCTGGAGAAGCCTTACGAAATCCGCTTCATCGAGCTCATGCCGATCGGCGGCGAGAAGGGCAGTGACGGCAACTATGTCTCCAACGACGAACTGATGGAACGGATCGGCCGCGTGGGAACCCTCCATCCCGTCGACCGCGGGACGGGCGGTCGAAACCTGGGCGGTCCGGCCCGCCGTTTCCGGCTCGACGGGGCCCGGGGCGCCATCGGGTTCATCAGCCCCATCAGCCATAATTTCTGTCATGCCTGCAACCGTCTGCGGCTCACCGCCGACGGCGGCCTGCGGGCGTGCCTGATGATCGACGGAGAGATCGATCTCAAGGGACCCATGCGGGGAGGGTGCAGCGACGGGGATCTCGAGATGCTGATTCGCAAGGCGATCATGAGCAAACCCCGGGGGCAGCAGACCGACGGGGCAGGCGGCGATCGCAGCCGAAGGAAATGCGCCCGGGAGATGTCGGCGATCGGCGGCTAGACGCCGGCGCGCTGTGCAGCGCCGGGATTCGGGTAACGGGTCCCGGGAAGGACCAATCGCCCTTGGTGACGGGCCCTCCAACCTCCTCACCTTCTCAGCCTCTCCACTTCGCGCGCGTGAGCTGAACCATGGTCAAAGAAGCCATGCTCTATGAGAAACTCGACGGGGGGCACGTCCGGTGCTCCCTGTGCAGTCATCGCTGCAGGATCGCCCCGGCGAAAAGGGGCATCTGCGGCGTGCGGGAGAACCGGGAAGGGACGCTGCATACCCTTGTTTACGGCCCCATCATCGCCGCAAATGTCGACCCCGTGGAGAAAAAACCCCTTTACCATGTCTATCCCGGCTCCAAGTCTTGCTCCATTGCCGCGGTCGGCTGCAACTTCAGCTGTACCTTCTGCCAGAACCACGAAATCTCCCAGATGCCGCGTGAAGAGGGGCGGATCACCGGCCGCGAGATGGCACCCCGCGAGGTCGTCGACAGGGCGATCCGCAGTTCGTCGACATCGATCTCCTACACCTATACGGAGCCCACGGTCTTCTTCGAGTTTGCCCGCGACACGGGCCTCCTGGCACGCCGAGAGGGTATGAAGAACATCTTCGTGACCAACGGCTTCATGACGCAGGAGGCCCTTGATGCCTCTTCGGGCTGGCTCGATGCGGCCAACGTCGATCTCAAATCCTTCCGCGACGAGTTCTACAGGCGGCACTGCGGCGCCCGCCTGGGGCCCGTCCTGGAGACTCTCAGGGGAATGAGAAGACAGGGGATCTGGGTCGAGGTGACGACGCTCGTCATCCCGACGCTCAATGACGACGCGAGCGAGTTGAGGGACATTGCCGCGTTCATCCGATCGCTGGGCGACGAGGTCCCCTGGCACGTGAGCCGGTTCTTTCCGCGCTACCGGTCGCAGGGCCTGCACCCGACGCCGGTGAAGACCATTGAGCGGGCCCTGGATATCGGGCGGGAAGCGGGCCTCAAGCATGTCTACGGCGGCAACGTGCCGGGGAGCGACAGCGACAACACCTATTGCTCATCGTGCGGGAATCTGCTGATCGGGCGTCAGGGGTATTCCGTCACGGCCAACAACCTGAAGGGATCGAAATGCGGTCGCTGCGGCACGAAACTGGCGGGGATCTTTGAAGAAGAGGGTAAAAGAGCAGGAAGGTAAGAGGGTCACCTTCCGGCATTACGAAGGATCTCCACGATATCCGGCGGGTTGCTCTGTGACGCTGTCGACGCCGGAGCCGCCCGGCACAAGCGCAATCCGGGGCATCGGCGCCTCGCCGGGACGGCGATCGGCCGTCACGGTCAGATCTCCCTTTTCATGCCCTGCGGCTCTTCCTGCCAGTCCAGGTCCTCTTCGGTGTACTCTTTTTCCAGCACCCGCCTGGCGTGCCCCAACCACTCCTCCGGAACGAGGACCTGAACTTCTCCCAGTCCATCAACGGTGATGGCGTAGATCGCGCCGATCGGTTCGTACTGCAGGCGCACGGGAATCCCTTCCGCCTGGAGCCTTCCCTCGATGATGCGGGCCCTGATGACGCCGGAAACGGCGCAGACGCTCTGCCAGCGGTCCTCATCCATGGGTCATCCCTCGACGGTGATCGTCAGGTAGATGTCGCCGATCCGTCCGCCGTCCTTCCTGCCCAGTCCCGCGAGGCGGATCTTCGTCCCGTCCTGCGTGTCCGGGGGGACGGTGACCATGAAGGTGCGCCGGGCCGCATCGCCGGGGACGTTGATCATTTTCCGGGTGCCCTTCCGGGCTTCCCTGGCAGTGATCATGACGACTCCATGGAGATCCAGGTCGTCGCCGCCCGCCGACGGCGCGATGCGCTGTAGTCTCGGCGTGGAGCGGCGCGCAAAGGCCTCGCCGAGTTTTTCGTCGATGCGGCTCTCCGGGAGGCGCGAGAAGAGCTTGGCGGCGATCATCCCGAACAGGAACCCCCCGATATGGGCCCACCACGCGATGCCGCCCCCGCCCTCGGGACCCGGAAGGGAGGCGTAGAAAAACTGGAACAGCAACCAGATGCCCAGGAACACGACGGCCGGGATCTCGATGAAATAGGGGATGAACAGGATCGGGATCAGCGTGAGGATCCGCGCCCGCGGGAAGAGGATGAAGTAGGCCCCCATCACGCCAGCAATGGCCCCGCTGGCCCCGATCGTCGGCACCGCCGACCCCCAGTTTGACCAGAGGTGCGCGAATCCGGAGATCCAGCCGCACAGGAGGTAGAAGGCGAGGAAGCGGGTGGCACCCATGCGGTCCTCCACGTTGTCGCCGAAGATGTGGAGGGACCACATGTTGCCGAGCAGGTGGAGCACCCCGCCGTGGAGAAACATGAAGGACAGCAGGGCGAAGGCCTGCTCGCCGAAGGTGAAGCGGGCGGCGATTTCGGGAACGGCGTAGCGCGCGGGGACAAGTCCGTAGGCATAGATGAACCGTTCGAGATTTTCCCCCTGCATCGACTCATACAGGAAGACGAGGACGTTGAGACCGATGATGCCGTAGGTGACGGCGGGGTAGCTCTTCGACTGGAGCTGGTCGCGTATGGGGATCATGGAAGCACCGCAGGCAAAGGGCAAAAGACAAAAGGCGAAAGGCGAAAGGCGATACCCGTACTCGTATACCCCGCTTCCCAGTGTCCCTTGCCTTGCGCTGAACGCCGTTCTCTTATGTCACAAATCGGATTTCACGGCAAACGCTTTCCAGTGACCGCTTAAGACCGACGGACGAAATAAAAAAAAGGGGCGGGCCCAAAGGCCCGCCCTCGTTAACCGTCTTGACGGTCAGACGCTCATCGCTTATTTCACAAACGGGGCGGGAACCGGGTAGATCTTGCGCCCGAACACGGTGTTGC
>ERZ1026805.375-NODE-375-length-31210-cov-16.457711_pt1 | contig 31210 bp, 27 predicted proteins | sample MGYA00520883_ERZ1026805 | MGnify/ENA primary metagenome ERZ1026805 (study PRJEB33270, sample SAMEA104284476) | anaerobic digester metagenome | biome: Anaerobic digester microbiome; feature: mesophilic sludge digester; material: Anaerobic digester biomass | place... | reverse complement strand
CCAGTTCCATGAACTTGTCCACTTTTTTCGGATCGACCGCGAGCGACATGCGTTCCTGCGCTTCAGACACGAGAATCTCCCAGGGCTGAAGACCCGCGTATTTCAGGGGTGCCAGCGACAGATCCATTTCGCAACCGCCGGAATAAGTGGCCATTTCGCCGACCGATGACGACAGGCCTCCCGCGCCGTTGTCCGTGAGGGCGCGATACAATCCCAGGTCGCGTGCTTTGAGCAGAAAGTCAGTCATTTTCTTTTGCGTGATCGGATCCCCGATTTGCACGGCCGTGACCGGCGAGCCTTCGTGCAGCTCTTCGGAAGAAAAAGTCGCGCCGTGAATGCCGTCCTTACCGATGCGGCCGCCCGTCATGATGATAACGTCGCCCGGCTTGATTTCTTTTTTGTGAGAGGGTTTGCCGTTGATTTTCGCGGGCATGATGCCGGCTGTCCCGCAATAGACGAGGGGTTTCCCCAAAAAGCGCTCGTCAAAGACGATGCTGCCGTTCACCGTCGGGATGCCGCTCTTGTTGCCGCCGTGCTCCACGCCTTCGCGCACGCCTTCGTAAATGCGGCGCGGATGCAGAATGCGGGGCGGCAGTTTCTTTTTGTGGTAAGGCGAGGCAAAGCAAAACACATCCGTGTTGAAGATGAGTTTCGCGCCCAGGCCCGTGCCGAACGGATCGCGGTTCACGCCGACGATGCCGGTGAGTGCCGCGCCGTAGGGATCGAGCGCGGCCGGTGAGTTGTGTGTTTCCACTTTAAAGACCAAATTATACCCGTTGTTGAATTTAATGACCCCCGCGTTGTCAACAAATACAGAGAGGCAGAAATCCTTCTTGCCTTTGGCTTTGCGGATTCTGGCCGTCGATCCTTTGATATAGGTTTTAAAAAGCGAATTGATGGTTTTCTTCGTTTTACCGTCGAAGTAATCAATTTTGCTGTTGAAAATCTTGTGTTTGCAATGCTCTGACCAGGTCTGCGCGAGGCATTCGAGCTCCACGTCGGTCGTGTTTTCATCCAGGCCCATTTTCCTGCGGGCTCTGACGACGGCGGGATCGGCGAAATATTTTGCGATCGTCTGCATCTCTTCGAGATTCAAAGCCAGAAGTTTTTCCTGGCTGATTTTTAAAAGCGTTTTGGCATCCAGTTGCGTCAGATTGATGGTGACTAACTGCGGATCGCCTTTTCCTGTGACCTGCGGAACGACTGCGGGCAGGCCGTTTTGAAAATCAAATTCCTCTTTGCCTACAACCTGGTAACGTTCGATAAGGTCATTAGCCAGAAGATCGCGGGCGATTCTTTCTGCGTCAGCTTTGGTAAGCGTACCGGAAAGAAGGTACTGGCGGGAAGTATAAACATTGATTTTGCGTTCGCCAAGAGTTCCGCCCAGAAGCAGCGCGATGGCCTCGCGCGCCGTTTTGCCGACATTGTCGGTAACGCCGGGACGGAAACCGACTTCAATGAGCCAGTCAAAATTTTTTGCGAGCGGCCTGTTAATCGAGAATTCCTGAATGATCGAGTCGCAAAGCGGCCCGGATGCGGCCTGATGAAGCTCTTCGGCGGTCAATTCGCCAGCGACAGTATAAACTTCTATCGTTACGACTCTTTGAACCTGCATTCCCAGATTATCAATGATGCGCTTTCTTGTTTTTTCACCCAGAGCATCGCGAATGCCTTGCCTGAAGCCAACTTCAATTCTAACCGTCATAAAAATTGCCTTAGTATATTTACACTAATTTAAATCCGTCCGACTTACGCCGGAAAATGGCGTTTATACCGAAAACGTTTCAAATATACAACTGTAAATATTGTTTCTGTCAAATGGGGTTGCATCTATAACCAATAACTTTCTGTCCCTTATTTTTGCAAAAACAACCTCTCAGGCGGTTTTTTTTAATATTGTGTTTTTCGATCCGTAACCATTAAAAATGGCAGAATTTTGAATTTAAATGTGCTACAAGAAAACATATTAGTTCAACATGTTTTGCAATATGTAACTTTCGAGAGTCAACGGGACTTTTCGCGTCGATTATGAACATGCTATTTACAATGTAACTGACAGCTATAACGGAGGGTACGTTAATGGAAAAAGAAAAGACATTTGATTTTTTAGGGATGTCGGAAAAAGAATTTGAAAATGTATGCAAAAATAATGGTTGGGGACTTACGCTTGACGAGTTTCGTTTGGCGCAGAAAAAAGCCCAAAAACCTCTCAGCATCACAGAAGCTTACATACTGGACAGTTTATGGTCTGACCACTGTTCGTATAAACACTCGAAAAACAAGTTGCGTTCCCTCATAAAAAGGAACAGGCACGTCCTCCGCACCGAGCAGAGCGATGCCGGGGCGGTGAAGATAGGAGAAAGCGGGTACAGCGCTGTTTTTAAAATCGAGTCGCACAACCATCCTACCTTAATAAATCCGTTTGACGGCGCGGCTACGGGCGTCGGCGGTGTTCTGCGTGATATATTCGGGATGGGCGCCAAAAACCTCGGGGTGGGAGCTTCTCTGCGGTACGGACCGAAAGCCGAAAAGAATTCCAAGGATCTTCTCAGCGGCGCCATGGAGGGAGCGGCATCATATTGTGGCGCGATGGAGATACCGCTAATTGACCTTGACTTGTATTACGAAAATTCTTTCCAGCACAACTGCCTCATGAATGTGTCGGCATTGGGTGTGGTAAAAAATGACGAATTGATACCTAATATCGTCCCGAAGAATGCTGCAGGATACAATCTGATTTACGTAGGAAAGCCCACGGCGGGAGCCGCCGTCGGCGGAGCTTCTTTTGCCTCGCAGGCATTTGAAGCGGGAAAGACGAAAGAGATTGAATTCGGTTCAAATCCCCGTTTAGAAAAAGCGACTTTCGATGCGTTCGAAAAAGTCAAAAATGCCCTGAAAAAAAAGAAACTACTGTCGCAAATGTCCTTGAAGGATATGGGCGCGGCGGGACTTACCTGCTCAACCGCTGAACAGGTATCCGGGAGAGGTTATGGTATTGAAATACTTACGGATAAAGTTCCTGTTCCCGCAGGCATGAAGGTTCATCCCCTGGCGCTTGCCGTTGGCGAGGATCAAGAAAGGAATATGATTGTTGCGTCGGATAAAGCCACGAAAGTTATCCTGCCAATTTTCCAAAACGATAAAAAATTCAAAAAATATGGCGGCAAGATTGCGGTGATCGGCAAAGTTTTAAAAAAAGACCGCTTTATCATGAAGGACAGCAAAACCGTTTATTGCGATATTCCCGTCAGTCTTATTACCGGCGCGCCTGTTTATAAACCATTTTCGAAGAAACCATCATTTAAAGCAAAAGAATGGGAATTCCAGGTGCCGCCGCCGCAGTCTCTGAAAAAAGAAATATTGAAAGTCATCGCTTCCAGAAATGTATATTCCAAAGCAGACGTCTTCGGTATTCTTAAAGATAAAAAAAAGGATTACATGGTCACGGCACCTGACGAAACAGACGTCTGTGTCATTGCTCCCCTCAAAAACGAAAAAACATCCGCCAGAAACAAGCGCATCGGCGTGGCGCTTGTCTTTGGAGGAAAATCCATCCACGGAAGAAATGGTTCCGCGGAAATCCAGGCTTATCTGGCCACTGTTCTCGCGAGACTCAAGCTTGCGGTGGCCGGCCTTAAACCTGTGGCTGCCGCGGACGGGTGCAATTACGGCAATCCCGATAACCCTGAACACTATTTCTGTTTTGACAAGGGCATAAACGGATTGAATAAGGCGTGCAAAATACCTCTTTATGGTGAACAAGAACCGATGGCGGTGGTTGCTGGAAATGTTTCCTTGAAAAACACCTATATCAGTGGCGGGAAAGAAGTGCCGCTTGATCCGTCTCTTATTCCGGTAGTTTTCGGATATATAAAAGATTATCGTCAAACCGTAACGACCGGATTAAAAAGCGCGGGGAGCCTTCTTTTCCTGGCGGGAAGACGAAAGCGGGAGTTCAAGGGGTCGGAATACGCCCTTCTTTCCGGCAGATGGGGAAAGAACCCTCCCTCTATATCACCTGTTGCAGCCGGTAAACTTGAATATGCGGCGCTTGAAGCGACAGGAAAAAATCTTGTAAAATCTTCCGCTATTATTGAGAACGGCGGTCTTGCCGCCGCGCTGGTGAGAATGGTGATGGGAAGCGGGAGAATCGGAGCCCAAATCGACATGACTTCGGCCAGCAAGCTGCGTGCTGATTATGCGCTTTTCAGCGAATCAATTGGCTATGTCCTGGAAGTTTCCAGGCTTAATGCGGAAAAAATAAAAGCGGTTTATGAAAAATACGGAATCACGCTGATACTTATCGGGGAAACGACGCGGAAAAAATCTTTCTCGGGCTTGGCGGGTGGTAAAAAAGTTTTTGATATCCCTATGGCCGAATTGGCGAGGCACTGGCGCGGCAGCAAGTGACGCCTTTCCAGAAATGGAAAGGCGCGTATGCGTCCGACATTATTTTATGCCGACAGAGAAGGCTTTCACCGGCTTGTTTTTTTAAGCCTCGCGGGCAATCTGCGCAAGGTAACGGGCCGGGTTTGAAAGCGCTGATGATGACAAACAGATAGCATTTAATCAAATTACCGGCCAGGAATCTGGCCGGTAATTTTTCCCTTCGTCAGCGGGGGAGACATAAGCAGTATTTTTCCGTTTGCCGATATTCTTATCCAGAGCGTCGCGAACACAACAAAAATGTTCATTGTACGAATTACAGTATACTTTATATAATCAAAGATACTTTTATTTACCTCCTAATTTATCAGTCATTTTGCTTGACACGCTGGTCTTTTGGCCGCTATATTTACGCCACATTAAAGAATTTTGTCGTAAAAATAAATTATAAGTTAAAGGAGGTATCTCTGCCATGGGAAAAACAAAATTTTGGCATAAAATCTTCCTTATCGTTGTTATTGGTTTCTTTCTTGCCGCGTGCGCCACAGTTGGTGGCACTAAAATCACCATGAATTATGAAAAGTATTCCCCCTCTTTTCGGTCCGCCGATTATGCCTACATGAAGGGGAAAAAAGTGGTTTTGGCTTCCTTCCACAACCAGGCGCAGAACACCAAGACATGGGGTTACTACAGTGCGGACAATAAGTACACGTATGAGAGTAACGATCATTTGCAAAACTATTTTTGGTATTGCTTTGAAAGGGCGTTTAAATATGTCGGGGTAAAAGTGCTTGATTATCAAACCGATGGCCAATATTACCACCATCGTTACTGGTGGGGAGCGCCGGGCCTGGGCGCTTACAGTGCTCCGAAAGGGGTATCCGAGTTTCAGCTGATTCTGACGTCTGTAACCGATCAAGAATTCAAGTTTAAAGTTTTAGTTTTTAAAAATGGTGAAACGAAGATGGACAAATCATTCTCCGTAACGATACCGCCCGCCGGCACGGACGAAGTTCCCGAATTGGAAAAACGTGCTTATAGTTTAGTGGATGTTGCTTTTACTACAATAATGAAAGATCGTGATTTCCGGAGAGTGTTTTGAGGAAGATAAAAACACAAGCCTAAGACTAAAAACCGGTATCGCAGTTCATGACATATTTTTGGGTTGAGAAAATAAAAGCACGGAAAATTTGATGGAAATATTTACCTACATAATCATTGGCTTGTTGCTTCTGGTCATCGTTTTGCTCATCTGGCAGTTAAAACGAGGCAGTTCGATTTTTTCGCCGCTGGACGGAAAGCTTGATGTTTTAAAAACACTGCAGGAGCGCACGGAAAACTCCGTGCGTGATGAAATTGCCAAATTCCGTGCCGAATATCAAAACCAGTCACGCGAACAGCGAGAAGAATTGGCCGGTTCCCTTAAAGGTTTTGGTGATTCCGTTGAACAGAAAATGGAGAATGTGCGCCTAGTGGTGGATGGCAAGCTCAAACAGATTCAGGAAGACAACACCCTTCAGCTGGAAAAAATGCGCGAGACAGTTGACGAGAAACTTCATGCTACGCTGGAAACTAGGCTGGGCGAGGCTTTCAAACTGGTAAGCGAGAGATTGGAACAGGTACAAAAAGGTTTGGGTGAAATGCAGAGTCTTGCCAGTGGAGTGGGGGATTTAAAAAAAGTTTTACTTAACGTCAAGACAAAAGGCGTGCTGGGTGAAGCCCAGCTCGGCGCTATTCTCGATCAGATTCTGACTCCCGCGCAATACGAAAAGAACGTCAAAACGAAAGAAAAAAGCGGTGACCATGTTGAATACGCGATAAAGATCCCCAGTAAAGATGATTCAGGCAGTTTCCTCTGGTTGCCGATTGACGCGAAATTTCCGACCGAGGACTATATTTCTTTAATCGATGCTTATGAAAAAGCTGATATTGTTGAAATCGAGACGTACACAAAGAGCCTCAAAGCAAAAATTGAAAGATTCGCAAAAGATATCAGCGTTAAATACATCGATCCTCCCAATACCACGGACTTTGCCATAATGTTTTTGCCTTTTGAAGGGCTTTTTGCCGAGGTTTTACGCATCCCCGGCCTTTTTGAAAAAATGCAGCGCGAACATAAAATAACTATTACCGGACCAACAACGATTTCCGCTTTTTTAAACAGCCTGCAGATGGGTTTCCGCACGCTGGCGATACAAAAACGATCGACCGAAGTATGGAAAGTGTTGGGTGAAGTTAAAACGGCGTTTACGAAATTTGGTGATACTCTTGACGTAGTCCGGGACAGACTGGAAAAAGCTGTCAACACTGTCGATGATGCACGCAAAAAATCGAAGACGCTTCAGGGAAAATTACGTGCGGTGGAAGAGGTGCCCGGCATGTCCGATGAAATATTCCTGGAGGATGAATCTGCGCCTGAATTGGAATAACAGTCATTAAAAGCAAAAAACACCTAACTGGCGTTACCGCCCTTATGTTTAACCGATTATTAAGATATTAAATTTATAGTAAAAATATTTTAGGGGGAAAATGGTATTCATTCCCGAACGCAGAAAAAAATCACGCCGACAAAGCGATGAAGCACTGCGCAAAAGTGAAGAAAAGTATCGGACCATTTTAGAAAATATCAACGAGGGATATTACGAAATTGATCTTGCCGGCAATTTTACTTTTTTCAATGAATCCTTATGTCGCATATTGGGATATACACGTAAAGAAATGAGTGGCATAAATTACCGTAATTACACAGACAGGGAAACTGCGGAAAGGTTATTTCAGGGGTTTAATGAAATTTACAGGACAGGCATGCCCGCGAAAATAGTGGATTATGAAATAACAAGGAAAGACAAAACCAAAGCTTTTATGGAAACGTCTGTGTCGCTACTTAAGGATTCTTCGGGCAGGGCAGTGGGCTTCAGAGGGTTGGTTAGGGATGTTACCGAGTATAAAAAATCGCGTGAAGAACTGCGCAAAAGCGAGCAGAGATACAAGGGTATTCTGGAAAGCATCAGGGAAGGTTATTTTGAATTGGATCTGGAAGGCAATTATATCTTCGCCAATGAAGCAAATTGCCGGTATCTGGGTTATACAAAGGAAGAATTAATAGGGAAAAGTTATAAGATACACACGACTAAAGAATCAGCCGAAAAGTTTATCAAGCCTTACAGGGAACTTTACAAAACGGGTAAACCCATAGAGGCTGTAGAGCTTGAATCAATTACGAAAGACGGAAGAAAATTGATCCATGAGACTTCTGCTTCTCTCATTAGAGATGATGCCGGCAGACCTATTGGATTCAGAGGTGTTTCCCGCGATATAACAGCACGAAAAAATATGGAAGAAGATTTGCGCCGCTCCGAAGAGAAATACCGGACAATCCTGGAAAGAATAGGCGACGGTTATTACGAAATCGATCTGGAAGGAAATTATACTTTTTTCAATGATGCAGAGACGAGGAATCTCGGTTACAGCAAAGAAGAAATGATGGGGATGAATTCCCGTAAGTATCAGGATGAAGAAACGTATAAAAGAACACGCAAAGCTTTTATTGATCTTTACCGCACCGGGATCCCGATTAAATCTCTGGAGATGGAGGCCATCAGGAAAGATGGTACAAGGGTGTTTAACGAAATTTCCGCATCGCTTATTACGGATAAGGAGGGAAAACCTATAGGATTCCGCGGCATTACCCGTAACATATCCGAGCGTAGAAAGGCAGAGGCGGCGCTCAGGGAAAGCGAAAGAAAATACCGCTTCCTGATGGAAGCTATGACGGACATTGTTTGGACGCTCGACATGGATTTTAAACCTCTTTATGTGAGCTCATCCATAGAAAAGGTACTGGGTTTTTCTATGGATGAAAGGTTGCGTCAGGATTTAAAGAATATGGTGACACCGGATTCCTATGACAACATGACGAACAAGTTTGCTTGGGAACTGGAAATTGAAAAGAAACAACAGGCGGATTCTGAAAGAACCTTCACGCTGGAAGTAGAGTATTATCATAAGGATGGAGGTACGCGTTGGTTCGAAAACATCATGCACTGGTTCCGTGATCGTGAGGGGAAAATTGCGGGCATTCACGGTGTATCGAGAGATATCACCGAGCGCAAGCGGGTGGAAGAAGATTTGCGCAGAAGTGAAGAAAGATACAGGACTATTCTCGATGAGATGGAGGAAGGATATTTTGAGTTGGATCTTGCCGGTAACGCCGTTTTTTTTAATGATTCTGTGTGCCGGATTTTTGGCTATCCCCCCGAAGAATTGCTGGGTATAAATTACAAAGAATACACAGATGGAGAAAACGCGCGGAAATGCTTGCGAATTTATAATGAAATTTACAGAACCGGAAATCCGGGCAAGGTTCAGGGATATGAAATTATTAGAAGGGACGGAACAAAGAGATATCTTGAAACATCGGCGTCCTTGCAAAAAGATTCTTCAGGCAAGATAATTGGCTTCCGTGGCATTTCGCGTGATGTAACCGAACGCAAGCATGCGGAAGAGGCTTTGAAAAGAAATCATGATGAACTGATTAGAAAGAATATAGAGATTGAAGAGAGCAGGAAAAATGTTCAGATTGCTTTGGAAAGGCTTGGCGCGGCATATGAAGAATTAAAGGTGTCTCAGGCCAAAATTCTTCAGCAGGAAAAAATGGCCTCCATCGGACAGCTGGCAGCGGGAGTGGCCCATGAAATAAATAATCCTGTATCATTTATAGCCAGTAATTTGAATACGCTTGATAAGTATCTTTATCGACTGGTGAACTTTGCGCAAGTGCAGACGGAAATAATAAAGCTTCAGGCCTCGGACGCGATCAGGAAAATGGAGAAAAAACGCAAAGAGTTAAAAATCGATTATATTGTAGAAGACATACGAAAGATGGTGCAAGAATTGCTTGACGGTACGAATAGGGTACAGAAGATTGTTCAAAGCCTAAAACGTTTTTCCAGAGTGGACGATGTGGATTATAAAAACTCCGACATCAACGAATGCCTGGAGCAGAGTATCAATATTGTTTGGAATGAAATAAAGCATAAGGCTGCCTTAGTCAAGGAGTATGGTGAAATTCCTTTCACCAAATGTTTTCCCCAACAACTCAGTCAGGTGTTCATTAACCTCTTGTTAAATGCCGTGCAGGCCATTACTGAAAAGGGTGAAATAAAAATAAAGACGTGGGAGAGGGATAAGGAGATTTGGATTTCCGTCTCCGATACAGGTGTTGGAATTTCTCCGGACAATATGGTTAAAATATTTGAGCCTTTTTTTACCACTAAAGAAGTGGGTAAAGGAACAGGGTTGGGGTTGAGCATTTCTTATGAGATTGTTCAGCGGCACGGAGGCGATATCTCGTTCGAAAGCGAAGAAGGAAGAGGCACGACATTTATCGTCAGAATCCCCATTGTTTCATAACAATAATCCTGCCTGTAAGTGTGGTTGATGTAACTTTTTTTATTTGACACGCAATTTTATCTATGATTTATAATTGCGTGAAAATTCACGTAATTATTTGTTAATTTACGGATGATGAAAATTTTTAATAAGGAGGGGTGTATGCTGAGAAAGATTTTTAGAATTATTTTTCTTTCTTTGATTTTTGTGTTGTTTGCCGGTGCTTCTTTTGCCGCACCTCCCATCAAGATCGGCGCGATATTTTCCGTATCCGGTCCGGCCTCGTTTCTGGGTGAACCGGAACGCAATACGGCGCAGATGATGGTGGATGAAATAAACAAAACTGGCGGTGTTAAAGGGCGGAAACTGGAGCTAATTGTTTATGACACTCAGGGCGATGCCACCAACGCCGTGCAGGCCGTGAATCGACTGATAAAAAATGACAAGGTTGTGGCGATTATCGGCGACAGTACAACCGGAAACAGTATGGCCGTGATTCCTGTCGTGGAAAAAGCACAAGTGCCGATTATCTCCTGCGCGGCGGGAATTAAGATAACCGAACCGGTAAAAAAATGGGTTTTTAAAACAGCACAAAACGACGCTTTAGCGGTAATGAAAATATTCGAACACATGAAAGAACAGAAAATAAAAAAGATAGCCATCATCACCGTGTCTGACGGTTTTGGTTCTTCCGGACGCGAACAGTTGAAATTAAAGGCTGGAGAATTCGGCATAGAAATAATATCGGATGAGACGTATGGACCGAAAGACACAGACATGACCGCGCAGCTCACCAAAATTCGCGGTACTGCCGCCCAGGCAATTGTCTGCTGGGGAACCAATCCTGGTCCCGCGGTTGTCGCCAGAAATGCCAAACAGTTAGGAATCAAAATTCCTTTGTACATGAGTCATGGGGTGTCTTCAAAAAGATTTATTGAATTGGCAGGCGAAGGAGCTGAAGATATAATTCTCCCCTCCGGACGTGTTATCGTCGCCGATCAGTTGCCGGATAAAGACCCGCAGAAAAAGGCGCTGCTGAGTTACGTGAATAACTACAGAAAACATTTCAAAGTGGAAGGAGATCATTTCGGCGGCCACGCCTGGGATGCTATCATGTTAATCAGGGATGCCATTGAACGCGGTGACGCGACCCCCATGGCCATTCGCGACCAGCTGGAAAGAACGAAAAACTTTGCCGGGATCGGGGGCATATTTAATTATTCCGAGCAGGATCATGCCGGCTTGACGAAAGACGCCTTTGTTTTGGTACAGGTTAAAAAAGGCGATTGGAAGCTTATTAAATAGCTGAGATGCGTAAATTCGCAAGCCAATTTTCAAAAGCGCGGCGCGGGCAAAAATAAATTGTCCGCGCCGTGTTAATATTTATCGGGCAGATTTTTCAATCATGGATAATTTTCGGCAGTTAACTCAGTATGTTTTATCCGGTTTGTCCAACGGCGCCATTTACGCACTGATCGGTTTTGGTTTTGCCATTATTCATAATGCGACCGGAATCATCAACTTTGCGCAGGGTGAATTCGTGATGCTCGGCGGAATGTTGACGGTATTCTTTCTGGTTTTTTGCGGTTTCCCTCTTTTGCCGGCAATCGTTTTATCTATACTTATTGCCACAGTTGCGGGTATTACGTTTGAACGGTTGGCGATCAGGCCGCTAAAAGATGCCAAGCCAATCCGCTTAATCATTATCACGATTGGCGCCAGCATATTTATACGCGGCGCGGCGATGCTTATTTGGGGCAAAGACACTCACGCCCTCCCTGCTTTCTCGGGAAATGAACCGCTTTATATTGCCGGCGCGACGATCATGCCACAGCACCTCTGGATTTTTGGCATAACAATTCTGGTGATTATTTTCAGCAGACTATTTTTTAATCACAGTATTATTGGCAAGGCGATGCGCGCCTGCGCTTACAACGCTCAGGCCGCGAGCCTTGTAGGAATTGACGTGAAAATCATGGTGATGCTTTCCTTTGCCATAAGCGCGGCTATCGGGTCACTGGCAGGCATCATCATCGCTCCGCTTACAATGACCTCCTTTGATGTGGGTATCATGCTGGGAATTAAAGGTTTTTGTGCCGTAATTATTGGAGGGATGAGCAGCGGTTTGGGCACTGTTCTGGGAGGATTATTGCTGGGTTTGCTAGAAGCTCTTGGCGCCGGTTTCATTTCCGCCAGTTACAAAGACGCTATTGCCTTTATTGTCTTATTGCTGATTCTTTTCCTCCGTCCGGAAGGATTGTTTGGGAAAAAGGAGACAGAAAGGGTTTAATTATAAAATACCGTTGTGCTTTAATTTTATCATTGAAAAATGACTAAAGAAAAACGTCAAATAACTATTTTTCTAATTTTTTCTTTTGCTTTACTGGTAATACCTTTTTCCCTCCGGGAAAGCTATTTATTAAACGTCATGGTTTTTATCGGGATTCATACAATGCTCGCTGTGGCGCTTAATTTATTGATGGGATATGCGGGGCAAATTTCTCTGGGGCATGCCGCTTTTTTCGGCATGGGCGCATACATTTCCGGGATATTTACTACCAGGTTCGGACTTGATCCATGGCTGGTGATTATTATGGCTGCTTTGTGCGCCGCGGCTATAGCTTTTGCTATGGGCTTCCCTATTTTAAAACTCAAAGGTCATTATCTGGCAATGGCAACTTTGGGTTTCGGCATCATCATCTATATAATTTTTAACGAGACCGTCAACTGGACAGGCGGTCCTTCCGGCCTGTCCGGCATACCGAACCTGAAAATTGGCGAGTTAGTTTTTGATAATGACTTCCATAATTATTATTTAGTTTGGATAATTACCCTTGGCGTTATGCTCCTGTCGATTAATCTGTCACAGTCGCGGATCGGCAGAGCGCTCAGGGCTGTTCATGATTCGGAGGTCGCCGCCCGCGTAATGGGCATCAACGCCTGGGTTCTGAAGGTACAGATTTTTACTGTTTCGGCTTTTATTTCCGCCATGGCGGGAAGTCTTTACGCCCATACTATGACGTTTGTTGCGCCGGCATCTTTTGGATTTAACTTTTCCGTGGAACTGGTGACTATGGTGGTTGTGGGCGGTTTGGGCAGTATCTACGGGTCGTTTCTTGGCGCCGCTATTTTAACGACGTTGCCTGAATTTTTGCGCGTATTTGAGGATTTTGATATCATCATTTATGGATTGATGCTTATAGTGATAACCATGTTTATGCCAGGCGGTCTGATCAGCGGACTTCAATTGCTTAGCCAGAAATTTTTTTTAAAATTTAAAGCGAAGGCGGACAAGGGTGCTTAGAGCAAAAAATATAACTAAAACATTTGGCGGTTTGACGGCTCTGGACGATGTCACGTTAAACGTGGCCGCGGGTTCAATAACCGGCATCATTGGCCCGAATGGCGCGGGTAAAACTACGTTGTTCAATATCATCACCGGTATCTATACCCAGACGGCCGGTGAAGTTTACTTGGATGATGAAAATATTTCTTTTTTCCCTCCTGAAACTCTTGCCAGAATGGGTTTGGTCAGAACTTTTCAAAATGTGGAAATGTTCGGGCAGATGACGGTTTTGGAAAATGTCATGGTTGGATTGCACACGAAAAGCCGCAGCGGTTTCTTGAGCTGCGCTTTTAAATTGCCGCGGCAGATTAGAGAGGAAAAATTAATTAAGGAAAAAAGCATACGCTGGCTGGAATTTACGGACATGACCGATCTTGCCGGTATGCGGGCGGACAGTTTGCCATTTGGCAAGAGCCGTCTTTTGGAAATATCCCGGGCCATGGCGCTTGAGCCGCGCATTATTTTGATGGATGAACCGGCGGCAGGACTTAATAGTCGCGAAACGCTTCAGCTTGCTGAACTTATACGGCGCATTAGAGAATTGGGCATCACGGTGGTGCTTGTGGAGCATGATATGGACCTGGTAATGGATATCTGTGAAACAATTTTTGTTTTGAATTTGGGGAAAAAGCTCACCCAGGGCACGCCGCGCGAGGTTCAGGAAAACCCCGCGGTGATTTCCGCGTATTTAGGTGTTAGTTGACGGCAGGTGTGTACAGCATGTGTTGGGAAAAACGGAGATTATGCTGAAGATAAAAAATATCAATACATACTACGGACAAGTGCACGCCCTGAAGAATGTTTCCCTGCATCTGAGCGCGGGGGAAATTGTCACGCTTATCGGTGCCAACGGCGCCGGAAAGACGACGCTGCTTAATTCCATGTCCGGCATTGTGCCGCCGCGCAGCGGTGAAATTCTTTTCTATGATGTGCCGATAAATAACCTTGCCGCGCACCAGATAGTAAAAATGGGTATATCGCAGGTTCCGGAAGGCAGACAAATTTTCAAGCCTTTATCTGTTGAAGACAATCTGGGGCTGGGAGCTTACTTATATCACAGGAGAAAAGGAGAAAAGGAACAAATAAAAAAAACGGTTGCAATGGTGTACGAGTTATTTCCCATACTTAAAGAAAGAAAAAATCAGCTTGCCGGAACATTATCTGGAGGTGAGTTGCAAATGCTTTCCATCGGCAGGGCGTTGATGGCCAGACCGAAATTGCTTCTTCTGGACGAGCCTTCCATGGGGCTCGCGCCGATGATTGCGCAGGAGATATTTAGGGTGATTGTTAATCTTTCGCGGGAAAACAAGACAACGATTCTTTTGGTTGAACAAAACGCACGGGCGGCGTTGAAAATGGCGCATCGCGGTTATGTGCTGGAAACGGGGCGATTGATTTTGGAAGGTATGGCCGCGGATCTGCTGGAGAACAAAGAAGTGCAGCGCGCCTATTTGGGAAAAGACAAAAAGGAGATATGGGAACGCTGAATGAAAACAAATTATGTAATCAGCCATATATTCAACCGATTTACAAAATTGCGGGAGGGTTTTTATGAATATCTGGGATGAAAAAAACGAATGCATGTCGCGGGATGAAATCGAACAGCTGCAGCTGGAGCGATTGCAGGCCGTAATGAACAGGGTTCATAAGAATGTTGTTCATTACCGAAAAACGTTTGATGAGGCGGGTATTATCGCCGAAGACATCCGTTCGCTGTCTGATTTGGTAAAGATTCCTTTTACCACCAAGGAAGATTTACGCCTTAATTATCCCTACGGCATGTTTGCCGTGCCGCTGAGAGAAATTGTACGCATTCATTCTTCTTCAGGAACGACGGGCAAACCTATCGTGGTTGGATACACAAAAAATGACATAAGAACGTGGTCTAATCTGGTGGCGCGTTTTATGACGGCAGCCGGCGTGACGCGTGACGATCTGGTGCAAATAGCTTTTGATTACGGTATTTTTACAAGTGCTTTTGGTATGCATCACGGCGCGGAGGCAATAGGCGCGTCCGTAATCCCTATGGGTATGGGGGATACCGAAAAGCAAATCATGATTATGCAGGACTATAAAACCACGGTACTGGTAAGCACTCCTAGTTATGCATTGTCTCTTGCGGAACGTCTGGAGCAATTCGACATAAGTCCCAACGCGCTTTCCTTGAAAGTCGGATTGTTTGGCGGCGAGCCGTGGTCGGAGAAAATGCGCGAGGAAATTGAAAGCAGATTGATGCTCAGTGCAACTGATAATTACGGCCTGTCGGAAGTAATAGGACCGGGCGTGGCTGGTGAATGTTCCTGCAAAAAAGGGTTACATCTTTATGAAGATGCTTTTATTCCGGAAATTATCGACCCGGAAACAGGCAAGACTCTTTCTCCCGGACAATCAGGGGAACTTGTGCTTACCACACTGACCAAGGAAGCGTTTCCGATGATTCGCTATCGCACAGGTGATATAACCAGTCTTGATTATACAAGGTGCGAATGCGGCAGAACAATGGCACGTATGCAGAAGGTGATGCGGCGTTCCGATGATATGCTGATCATCGGAGGGGTCAATGTGTTTCCTGCACAGATTGAAAAAATTCTTTTCAGCGTGGCCCAGGGGGAAACACCCTATCAGCTTGTTGTGGAGAGAAAAGGCGCCGTGGATAATCTGGAAGTTGTTGTCGAGGTTACCGATAAGATTTTTTCTCTGGAACTGCAGAAGCAGCGCTCATTTCTGGAAACGGTAAAAAAACGTGTCAGCGTTGAGACCGGTATTAGCGTTGCCGTAAAACTGGTCGAGGCGAAAAGCATCCCCCGGCAGGATGAGAAAATCGTGCGCGTTGTTGATAAGAGACAGCTGTAAGAACGTAAGCGACGAGTGCGCATTAATATTTTTTCCTTTTAAGCATTTCCAGAAGTTTGTCGCGATAATAATAAGCAAAGATAAAGATGATTGCGCCAATACCGACCAGGACGGCCAGCAAAAAATATTGTTCATTGCGGGCAACGTTGCCGGTTATGGAAAGCATTATTGTGCCTATAAGGCGACCGGCCACGGAAATTACCAGAAATGTCCAGGTTGGAATGCGGCTGACACCCAAGATGTAGCACAGGTAATCTTTGGGAAAACCCGGAATCAAAAAAAGGAGAAACGAGACAATCATACCTTTATGTTCCATGAAATGCTCGAATTTTTCGAAGACATCCTCGCTGATTAGCTTTTTCAGAAGCGGCATGCCGAAAAATCGCGCCAGCGTAAAGGCCGCCCAAGAACCGAGAGTCAAACCAATTGTGGAGAAAATTGTTCCCCAAAGGGGCCCGTAAAGATAGCCGCCAATAAAGCCGGAAAGTTCTCCCGGAATGGGCGCCGCCACCACTTGTATGATTTGCAGCAGAATAAAAATTATAGCATCGTAAGGGTTATATGATTTAATGAATGCGATTAGTTTGTCACTGTCTTTAAAAAAGAGGTGAAGATTGAAATGAATAAAGAAATAGGTGGCCAGAGCTATGAGCAGAAGCAGCAGGGTTATTCTAAATGCCAGGTTATTCTTCATGAAAAATATTTATTTTTTTCTTTACGCAGATTATCGTGCAGTTTCTATACTAATATTTTTCTTTCGTCAATTTAAATTCAAATTTCGCGGTTGCGCAAAATAGTTGACTAAATGTAAGCGATATGCAAAAAAAAGCGCATTTCTGATTAATATTTCTAATGCCGTGTTATCGGCGCTAAATATTTGTGCCATCCAAGGGAAGGGGAGGAAAATACTATGCCTAAGATAGTACAGAAACTGGAAAAAACAAGAAGCGAGATTTATAAGGATGCGCCTGTGGCCAAATTCGGTCAGAGGAAACCGGATTTCAACACTATGGGTAAAAAAATAAAAAACCCGCATAAAAAGTTCAGGGAAGTCGTTTGTGTGGAAGCCTGCCGCACGCCTTACGGACGTGCGGGCGGTGCGCTTAAAGATTATTCAGCGATGGAACTGGGTGCTCTGGCGATAAAGGAAGTTTTGCGCCGTACAGACGGCAAGGTAAAGCCGGGTGATGTGGATTATATTTTCATGGGACAGGTTGTTCCTGCCGGTTGCGGTCAGATCCCCGGCCGGCAGGCGACTATTTTAGCCGGTGTGCCGGAGTATGTACCTTCTATAACGGTAAATAAAGTTTGTTCTTCGGGAATAAAAACCGTTGATTTGGCTTTCCAGATGATTCTCCTGGGACGCGCGGAAGTCTGCATTGCCGGCGGGCAGGAGAGCATGAGCAATTGTCCGTATCTTTTGCCGGATATGCGCTGGGGTGCGAAGATGGCCTTGCCCAACGGGCGCGTGATTGATTCGATGGTTTATGACGGACTTTGGGATGCCTTTTATAATCGCCACATGGCGATTAACGGTTCGGAAGTTGCCGACGAGTTCGGATTTTCCAGACAGGAGCAGGACGAATGGGCGCTCAATTCTCAGATGAACGCGGTCAAAGCCATGAGCGAAGGCAAACTCGACGACGAAATATTTCCCGTAGAAATCAAACAAGGCAAGAAGGTTTTTATTATGGACAAGGATGAAGGTCCGCGCCCGGATACAACCATGGAAGGTCTGGCCAAGCTGCCTCCGGTTTTTGGACATTTGAGTACCGTAACAGGCAAGCCGGGAAGCGTGACGGCAGGAAACGCCCCTGGTGTAAATGACGGCGGAGATGTATGTCTGTTGATGAGCAGGGAAAAAGCCGATGAGTTAGGCCTGAAACCAATTTTTATGATTGTGGATTATGCTGAAGTTTCTCAGCCGACTAAAGATATTGCTACCGTACCGGGTTTGGCCATAAAAAAAATTCTGGAACAAAATGATATGACGCTGGATCAGATGGAGATCGTTGAAATCAACGAAGCCTTTGCCGCGGTGGCGCTTGTGAGTTGCCGTTCTATCCTGGGCATGTCCAAAGAAGAAATGTACAAAAAAGTGAACGTCAACGGCGGCGCCGTAGCTTACGGCCATCCGATTGGTGCTACCGGCGCGCGCATTTTGATGACGCTCGGTTACGAACTGAGAAGACGCGGCGGCGGTTGGGGCGTCTGCGGTATCTGTTCCGGTCACGCACAGGGCGATGCGATGCTGATCAAAGTTGAAAAATACTAATGGTTTTTAAATTTGCAAACGATTTACGAATAGTTATTATTTTCCGGCTATCTCAGGCAACGATAAGCTAGGTGCCAGTTTTGTTTAAGCCTATATTTTTTTTCACCGCCGCCGCGATCCGGCGGCAGTATTTTTCCGTTTCTTCTTTGTTGGGTCCTTCCACCATGATGCGGCACAGGTTCTGTGTGCCGGAATAGCGAACCAACACGCGGCCTTTATTACCGAGCTTCTCTTCGACTTCTTTTATTGCCGCCATGATTTCCGAGACAGACTCTATTTTTGGTTTCTTTTTTACTTCCAGATTAATAAGCATCTGCGGGAAAACGGTCATGATGGCGGCAAGTTCTGATAATGTCTTGCCTTCTTTTTTCATGGCCGCAAGAACCTGTAGGGCGGTGATTAAACCGTCGCCGGTGGTATGATGTTGCAGAAAAATAATATGGCCGGAATCCTCCCCGCCGATAGCAGCATCTCGTTTTCGCATCTCTTCCAGAACATAACGGTCGCCCACATCGGTTAGAATGGATTCTATGCCGAGCTTTTTTAAAGTGACGGTTAAGCCAAAATTGCTCATGACCGTGCGCACCACCATGTTATTGGTCAGTTGTCCTTCTTTTTTCAAAAGAGCGGAGCAGATAGCCAAGATTCTGTCACCGGTAAGCACGTTCCCTTTCTCGTCCACGCAGATTACTCGGTCGCCGTCGCCATCGAAAGCAAAGCCGACCGAGGCTTTTTGGCGCAACACCTCGTCAATAAGCGCTTCGGGGTGCTGAGAACCGCAGTTTAAATTTATGTTTCTTCCGTCGGGATGATTGAAAATCGTGGCTACCGAGCAACCTAATCCGGAAAAAAGAACGGGGGCGACTTTGTATGTTGCTCCATTTGAGCAATCGAGGACAACTTTCATTCCTGCCGGGTTGAGATTTGGCGGAAATGTTTTTTTTAAAAAATCAACATAGAGGTCAGAGGCTTTGTCCAGGTGTAATAACTTTCCTTTGTTCCCGGACATAGCGGACAGTTTATGGTTGCCTGCGGCCAGAATGAGCTCCTCAATTTGTTTTTCTTTTTCGTCGGAAAGCTTAAATCCCTCGCTGCTGAATATTTTGATGCCGTTATCCTGCGTGGGATTGTGAGAGGCGGAAATTACAACGCCGGCATCAGCGCTCATGTTTTTAACCAAAAAAGCTATGGCCGGCGTAGGAATCACTCCAGCGGATACGGCAGCGGCGCCCATTGAACAGACGCCATCGGCAACCGCTTCTTCAAACACGCTACCGGAAAGGCGGGTGTCTTTTCCGATAATTATCCGTGGCGAATGCCCCTTCTTTTTTGAAAGATGAGCAATGGCGCGGCCAACACCGAGAGCAATCTCCATGGTCATGGGGTATTCGTTGGCTACTCCCCTGATGCCGTCTGTGCCGAAAAGTTTCTTCATTATCGGGTTTTTTACATTACGGAAGTTGTTTTTGCAACATAGAAAAAAGTATTTGACGGCTGTTTAAAATTAAGTATTGTTGGGCTAAATTAAAAAAAATAAGAGGGGTCATAAAATGAAGCAGAAAGTTACTGTTGTTGGCGCGGGGAATGTCGGGGCAACAGTGGCGCAAAGGCTCGCGGAAAAAGAACTTTGTGATGTTGTTCTGATTGATATTATTGAAGGAGTACCTCAGGGGAAGTCGCTGGATTTGACTGAAGCTGCGCCGATTGAAAAGCATGACGCTCATCTTACAGGAGCAAATTTTTACGAAGAGTCGACGAAATCCGATATTGTCATTATTACCGCAGGAATTCCGCGTAAACCCGGAATGAGCCGTGACGATCTTTTGTCCACAAACAGGGGAATCATCAAAAGCGTGACCAGGGAAGTGGTCAAATATTCACCGAACGCTATTTTGATTATTGTCAGTAATCCCCTCGATGCCATGTGTCATGTGGCGATGGAAGAAAGCGGGTTTCCCAAACAGAGGGTCATCGGTATGGCGGGCGTTCTGGATGCGGCGCGCTTCCGCGCTTTTCTTTCCATGGAACTGAATGTCTCCGTGGAAAATATTCAGGCGCTGGTTCTGGGCGGGCACGGCGACACGATGGTGCCTCTGCCGCGTTTTTCCACTGTGGCGGGGGTGCCGATAACAGAACTCATTTCGCCCGAGCGTATCGAGGAGCTGGTGAAGCGCACGCGCAACGGCGGCGCGGAGATAGTGGGTCTTCTAAAAACCGGCAGTGCCTATTATGCGCCTGCTTCAGCGGCCGTGGAGATGGCGGAATCGATTTTAAAGGACAAAAAGAAAATTCTTCCCTGTGCCGCTTATTTGGAAGGCGAATACGGTATTTCCAAACTGTTCGTCGGTGTGCCGGTCGTACTGGGCTTAAGGGGAATCGAGCAAATCATTGAGCTTAAGCTTTTTGCCGAGGAACAACAGCTGCTCCATAAATCCGCCATGGCTGTGCAGGAGTTGGTGGACGCAATGAAAAAAATGCCATGAGAAGAAAAATCATTAAAATCGACGAAGAAAAATGCACGGGCTGCGGTTTATGTGTGCCGGGCTGTCAAGAAGGCGCCATACGAATTATTAATGGCAAAGCCAGACTGATTAGCGATGTTTACTGCGATGGCCTGGGCGCTTGTCTGGGCGAGTGCCCGGAAGGAGCTCTGTCCATTGAGGAGCGCGAAGCCGGGGCGTTTGATGAGAGAAAGGTTCAGGAACATTTGGAGCAGACCGCAGGAAAACCGGCAACAACAGGTTTCAACATTGCGCCTTCGGCAGGTTGTCCCGGTTTCGCCCATACAGCTTTTGAAAAGGAAGCCGCAGCTGTGTCAGCTGCGGCGCAAAGCTCAGAGCTTGCGCACTGGCCGGTCCAGTTGCATTTGGTTAATCCCGCCGCTGATTTCTTTCGTGACAAGGACGTGGTGTTGACTGCCGATTGTGTCGCCTATGCGGCAGGTGATTTCCATCAACGATTTCTTAAGGGTAAGAGCCTGGCGATTGCCTGTCCTAAGCTGGACGAAGGTCTTGACGAATACATTGAAAAAGTCCGTCGCCTTGCCGATGAAGCAAAAATCAACACACTGACTGTCGTGATGATGGAAGTTCCCTGTTGCCGCGGCCTCATGCAAATTGCTCGCACGGGTTTACAAAAGGCCAAAAGAAAAGTTCCGCTCAAAGCCGTGGTAATAAGTATCCGCGGCGAAGTCATTTCCGAAGAATGGGTTTGATTTATCAGCTAAAACAGTTAGCCGGTTCGGTTGTTTCTTTGTGATATGGAGGTGCGTTGTATAGCCTTATCGCCGATGCGCTGGTTGTTGCGCATTTCTTGTTTATAGTCTTTGTTGTTGGCGGCGGTTTGTTGGTCATTTATTGGCCGCGCGCGGCCTGGTTGCACCTTCCCGCTGCCGCCTGGGGGGCAATGGTGGAATTTACCGGATGGTTTTGTCCTTTGACTCCGTTGGAAAATTATTTTCGCAATCTTGCCGGGGAAGCTTCTTACAGCGGCGACTTTGTTGCCCAATATCTTCTGTTCTTAATTTATCCGGAAAATCTGACGCGCGAAGCGCAATTCGTGCTTGGCTTTTTCGTCGTTTTTATCAACATTGTTTTATACTTCATTGCCGTGAAAAAACATCGGCGCGCATGTGCAAAATGATTATAAATCTGATTTTTTAAAATGATTATTTATAGTTTCCAGAAATGTTTCCAGAGAAAACGGTTTGAACAGATAATCGGCAAAACCAATGGCCGGGATTTCATCACCGTCCGTAGGCGCGGCGTTGCCAGTTACGGCGATAATCGGGATATTTTCTAAATCGGGATCGGTTTTAATAATCCTGGTTGCGCTCAATCCGTCTATGCCCGGCAATTGTATGTCCATCAAAACGAGATCAGGGCGGTTTTCTTTTGCGAGACGAATGCCCTTTTCGGCATCTCTTGCTTCAAGTATCCGGCATTTGCCTATTTCCAGAAAGGCATGCATAAGCTTCATGTTTACTTCATTGTCTTCAATAACAAGAACGGTTTTGTCTTTCATGTCCGTTTTACCTTTGCCTGGTGAGGATACTTTAGCCGTCAGTCCAAGAAATGCCTCGGAGAATTTAAACGGGTATTACAAAATGAAATGCACATCCCTTTCCTTCTCCTTCGCTTTCTGCCCATATGCTTCCTTTATGGAGCTCAACGAATTGTTTGCACAGGGCAAGACCCAGCCCTGTACCCTGATGTCTGCGACTTTTTGAGCTGTCCATTTGCACAAACGGTTTAAAAATAATTTGCTTATTTTCTTTTTTTAAACCGATGCCCGTATCCTTTACGGAAATTTTTGCCCAGTGTTTATGGCTGGCCGAATGCTCTTTGCCGATGGGCAGAGACAGAGCTTCACCTTCTTTTGTGGTCCATCGGCCGTCTAAACGGCTTAAAGGGCAGGCGGAAAGTTTAATCAACCCACCTTCCGGTGTAAACTTTATAGCATTGGAAAGAAGGTTGTAGACAGTCTGCCTAATCATGCTTTCATCTGCTTGTATCATTTCCGGGCAATCGCCGATGTCCGTTGGCAGCATTATGCCGTTCCTTTCGGCAAGTTTCGTGAAAATATTTAAACTGTTTTCCAAAAGCGTTTTTAAATTGATTTCCGAAATATCAATGTCCATCTTGCCTGCTTCCATTTTGCTTATATCCAGCAGGTTGTTGATGAGTGAAAGCAGCTGTCTGCCGCTTACGTTTATGTCTTTTATGCAATCAATTTGCTTTTCGTTCAATTCACCAAAATGGTGATTAGCCAGCAGGTCGGAAAAGCCGATAATGGCGTGCAACGGTGTTCTGAGTTCGTGTAATATATTGGTTAAAAATTCGGACTTAAGTTTCTCGGATTCACCGGCTTTGAGCAGGGCCAGGCGAAGCTCTTCGTTTTGTTTCTGCAGTCGTTCTCTGCTTCTTTTCAGCAGTTGCACCATATAGGAGGATACAAAAGCGATAATAAAAAACATCGGCGCTACCGCAATCATGATTGCCACCTGATATTTCCAGGGCATATCAAAGCCGGGATTCACTTTTATGGTTTGGAGAATTCCCGTACGTTCCAAAGTCAACAGCAGCGCAAAGCAAATGTTGATGAAAGCAGCGATGATGTAGGGTTTTTTTCTTGATTCCAGGGGACCAACGTAAATAATGGATGCTGCGTAGATAGGCAGCAGAAAAGAAGCTTGTATGCCGCCGAAGGAATGAATAACAGCGGTTATTCCGATTATTTCCATTAAGCTGATGACATAAGTAAAAAACTCGGCAAAAGTATTTTTCTTTATTTTTTTGAGAATCCCCAGGAGCGGCGGATTCATCAGAATCAGATATAAAATCGAAAAACTGGCGTAAACAAAATTCTCGAAATTAGCGATATTGAAAAAATAGGTAAGAAGGGCGACAAACCACATAATCAAACAGCCTACGGATCTTACCTTGGCTGCGCGCAGTTGTCTTTGATAAATTTCGGTGGTGTTGTCTGTAGCGCCTGCTTGTCTTTGTTTAATTTGTCACTCTACCATGTTTGCAAATCCTTTTGCTTCTGGTGGGACGCTTTTGTTTATGGGGGGCGCTTAGCGCGTCGTAATCGCAACGGTAAAATAATTAATAAAAAATATTATGGTATCAAGAAAATTAAAACTTAATTTTTCGGAAGAGTTATCATGATAAAAATCATGCCGTTCAGGCGGATGCCTGCCGACGGTGTCTGTGACCGAACATCAGAAGTAAAACACCGCCGAAACCAATTGTCAGGGCAATTATCTTGATTAACCATCCTACGTAAGGCAGCCAGCCCAACGCCAGAAGCAGAATTAGCCCCGAAACGGTTTCTTTGACGGGAGATTTTTTATGAGAGGAAAACATTCCCGACAGAACATAATCTCCAAGAAGGTTTGCGGCGGCGATGTAGCCTAACATGAAGGCGGCGACCAGGGCGATGAATAACAGAGGAATCAGGTAAATGCCGATGACTGAAATAACAAGAAAAATAAAAAAAGGCGTAATTGATGCCGTGATTAACATCCCCCAGAGGAATGATTTCATTTTGTTGTTTTGAATGGAATTTTTCAACGTTGTTAATGAATTGGGGGATAAAAAGGCCAGAAGCATGGCTAAAACGAAAATGATGCCCTGGAAAAAAAGAAAAATGATATTCAGGATAGTCGACCAGGCGTCATCTTCACCGAGGAAGAAAGAGCGAAGCGTTGCGGTTATATTGGAAGAATTTATCTCGGTAATCTTACCGAAAACCTGCGAGCCACTGCCTCTGACGACAACTCCTCCGAGGCAAAGAACGTTGCCGCGGACGACGGATTTGCCGGTCAGTACAATCGATCCGCCCAGCGCGATGACGTTGTTTTCCACCAGGCCGCTGACGGTGATTTGGCCGCCGAGGATAACGATATTCTTAATTATTTGATTTTCGGCGATTGTTGCATCGCGGCCTATTCTGATAATGCTTTTTGCATCCGCTGTTGTCGCAGTCAGCAAAACGATAAAAAAAGCAACGATAATTGTTTTTGCCTTCGTCATACTGTCATTAACGTAGCACATCGGAATCATTACGGCTACAAAATTTCACTGCGGAGAGGGCCATGAAAAAAATTCGCGTGTTGCATTTCGGGGTAAATCAGATTTTGCGCGGGGAACATGATTTGTATAAACAATTACGATAGAGTTATGTTGAAAATTTTAATCAAGAAATTAAAATAATCACACCGTTTGTTCGCAGAAATTTCGCAGTGGTTTGATGCCCATTTGTATCAACGTTGCCCAGAAAATATTACCTAAGAGCAAAACAATGACAAGTCTGGCGATAAAATCAGCTGTCATATGGGCGAGATAATAGTCGGTCAGAACAAGCCATGGCAGTTGAATCAGATAGGCCAATAAAGTGGAAAGAACAATTTTGCCGGTTTTTTTATAAAACAGCGCCGCCATCGCGCCGAAAAGGGCGTTGCCCACAATCACATAGGGATTGCCCAGGAAAAGCGCGGTGTAAAGCGAGCCGGAGATTCCCGCGACGATGCCGCCCGCGGGTCCAAAAATTATCGCGGCTAAAATGACCGCCGCCGGAAAAAAATGAATCTTCCAGTTTTCGGCAAAAGTTATATTGATAACGCTCAGTAGAATCGGCAGCGCAAATAAAAGAAGAAAGGCGCTGATTGCTCTGCGGTGAGATTTTATGCTGTTATCTGCGGTAACGGGAAAACCGGTCATGTTTCACCTCGTTTTTTATTGATTATCGGAAGTAAGTATAAAAAGAACGCTAAGGCGTGTCAATGAAAAACGACGGTAATTTATCTGCTTGATTTTTATCAGGATAATATTTTTATTTAGCTTTTACATGAAGGAGCGGCAGCGCCAGATGGCGGCGACGGGTTTCTCCTTTAAACTGTATCTGCTCGCGCGCGGTGTGTGAACCACGGCGGCCCCGGCCCATTTTTTCTATCAGATGAGAAGAACCCAGATGCAGTGTGTGCTTGCCGTATCTTTGCGCCGGCTCATCGGCGGCGCTGTAGAGAGCTTTTATTTTTTGCGTCTGAACGGGATCGTCAAAAAGCGAATACTGGATGTTCTGGTCGAAAACAAGATCGCACAGAATCACGCTGGTGGCGTTTAGCTTTTCACCGCATTGTTTTGCTTAACAATTTTTTCCATAGGTTCAAAAGTAATGCCGTGCTTCATGAATATCGGATGTTCAGGAGCCGCTCCGGAAGCAGTGCGAAACCCGAGTTTACGGAAGAAGCCGGCCGACGTATTCCGGGCGAGGGTATGAATCCGCTGGCATTTTTTATCCGCGGCGATACGGCATAGCTCCGTGACGAGGCGGCGGCCGACGCCTCGCTTTCGGGCGAGAGCGGCTACCGCCAGGTGCCTTAGTTCAAGTTCGGTATCGCCTTTCCACACGGCAGCTAACCCGCCAACTACCTGCCCGTTTTCCTCGGCCATTAGTTCAAATTCTTCACCTTCCAGACGAAACGAATGCCGTACATTGCGGGGAAGCCCCAATGGCTGCCAGAGAACAGTCCAAAACAGTTCATCCAGTTTTTCCGCAGCAGCTGATTTTGTTACATCCTTTATATTTATCATGTTTTTATTTTCGCCTGACAGAAAGCCGAGCCAAAGCGTGGCGCTCGGTTCAAGTTTCGGGTGGGACAATTTGCTTCGCCTGTTTCTGTTTTCTGTATTATTAGTTCGTGCCCGATTGTTTTTTTCGCCTTATTCCCTGAACCCGCTATTTCTCCTTCAGTGAGTATTCTACCGCAGCGGCTGAATGTATTGCCGTAGTATCGAAAACAGGTATATCCAAATCCCCTTGTTTAATGAACAGGGGAATTTCCGTGCAGCCCAAAATTACACCTTGCGCGCCGTCTTTTTTCCGGAGGCGGTTAATAATCTTTAGAAATTCTTTTTTTGCTTCAGGTTTCACTCTGTTGGCGCATAATTCGTCGAAAATAATTGTGTTGATGTAGTCTCTTTCTTTTTCGTTTGGCGTGACAACATCGATACCGTATTTTTTGAGACGTTCCCGATAAAAGGGATGTTCCATCGTGTGCTTGGTTCCCAGTAGCGCTACAGTGCGCAATCCTTTTTTTTGCACGGCTTTTCCTGTGGCATCGGCGATATGAAGGACGGGCAAGCCGACTTTTTCTTCAATGAGCGGAGCAAGAGAATTTAGAGTATTTGACGCAATCACGATAAAATCCGCTCCGCCCCGTTTTAGTCTTTGCGCGGCATCAAGCATGGTTGCGGTCATCAACGTCCAGTCTCCTTTGTCGGCAAGCCGTTCCTGCTTGGAAAATTCACCAAACTCGATGGAGAACATAAGTATTTCCGCGGAATGCACGCCGCCCAGTCTGTCTCGAACCATCTCGTTCATCAGCCGGTAGTACTCTATGGACGACGCCCAGCTTACCCCGCCGATGATGCCGATTGTTTTGATTGGTCGCTCTTGCGGAATAGTTTTAACATAGCCGGGCTGTTTCCCGGCATCATTCGGTTCTCCATTCCGATGATGGGCAGCACATCCGTAACTTATTAGGATTACAAGAAGAACAATGAAAAAACGGGCATATTTAAACTTTAGATTCATATGATTACCTTCCTTTCTTGGCTTTCATCATGATATCATCAAGCCAGTCAAGAATTCGCGCATTTGATATAAGAATGGCCCCCATCTGACAGTGCTCTTCAGCCCCTTCCTCTTTTGTAAACAGCAAAAAGTCTTTCCGGGGAGACGTAATGGCGTTATAAAGCATTCGTGCTTGCCCCGGCATGTCTTTGTCCTCTTCCGAATCAACAATAAGGATAGGACACGTGATTTTTGCGGCAACATCTTTCATTGTATAAGGCCTTGTCATTTTAAGCCATGCACTTGGAGATTTGGCATGGAAGGTAAACATGCCGTTGGCCATAGCCCATCTCAATGAGGGATTTATTTTCATTTTGGCATATATGTCTTCGTCTATTTGTTCAGCACCTTTAGTGGTATCAAGGTACTTTTCTAAATCCTGCGTCAAGTGAGCAGTTATGTGGAAATCGTATACGCCGCCGTTGGCAATGCATGCCTTAATCCTCTTTTCAAACGCGACGGCTCGGGGGGCCAGATAACCGCCGAAGCTGATACCCATTAGAGCAATTCTTTTGTCATCAACCTCGTTGCGATTAATGGCGTAATCGACAACAGGCGTTATGATCGTTTCCCAGTTGGGTCGAAATGGCAGCTTTTGTATCCGTATCACTTCTCCCTGGCCCGGTCCTTCAAAGAGGAGAACATTATAGCCGCGTTTGACTGCGAAGTAAGCAGTTTCAAAATAGAGTTCCTCTTTTGTGCCGTCAAAACCTGTCTGGACAATTAGTAACGGCCTTTTTGCGCCGGAGGCGTCAACGAGGCACAGATATCCCGGCAACGTCGTTCCTTCAAAGGGGATTGAGACGGGTATGATGGGGTGATCGGCCAGCTTTGCCCCCTTCAGGAAGCTGTCGCGGCTTTTTTTCCAAACCGATACAATGCGTGGATCGTCGGGCCTGGCATGGAGGAAAAATTCGCTTGTTCGGTAATAGTTAGAGGCTTTGAAGAACTCCTGCCTCGCGCTGCTTGCTTTGCCTCGCGCGAGAAATTCATTCCCGGCCTTCTCGCAATGTTCCGCAGTTTTCAACCATTCCCGATACCAGCTTTCGTCGTCTCCTTCCTTGATCAGGTAAGCCGTCTTGAGCACTTCGCCTATGTCTGCCCCTCCACTTACGGCGTAACCCAGTGTCCGGAGCGTCTGGAATGAATACTGTGTATCCTTGAAAATCAGTTCCGCCGAAAACACATTCCCGCTCCAAAGCAGGCATAAAGCGAACAGCCATGTCAGATAATTAATAACAGATGATTTTTGTTTCATAAGTAAACCCTTTTTTCAGGATGCGTATTTCAACGGCTAACGGGCTGTTCAGGGGGGCGGAGCGTTTTTTCGTTCCCTGCAGCAGCAAGGTTAGGCCGCGCTGCTCCTGACGATGTTGACCTGTCAGAACTAAATTTTCACATATCTAAAATCGCAGATATCATAGCCTTCTGCTAGTGTCTTTGTCCTTATCAACTTTAAACCCGTCATGAATTTAGCCCAGACGAAATCTCCTTTACACGCTATCGGGGCAATCTCCGGCACTCCCTGCTCTCTGAACCATTTGACCAGGCCGCATCGCGTTATATTGACAGCTATATGGGCGTCGGATTCCGGAAACTCGCTGGCCCATCCGTATTCCTCCTCGCCTTCCCACTCGAATCCCTTCAGCGTCAATTTCCTGAAAACCTCGCTTTCCGCTGCACGTGACATGACAAACTTAGTAACAGCACGATTTCCCCAATCCTTAAGTACTTTGTACGAAGTGACCTCATTTAAAATGTCGAGGGCATTATCTTGACTAAAGGCGAATTCGCCCCGTAAGGCACGGTAAAGGGAGAGCATGAAAGGAGCACTGGCATAGAAGGTGTTTCTGTTTCTCTTCCCCTTTATTAGCGGAAGACGCGGCGCGAACTGGTCATACTCTTTTAACATTGCCTTGCAGCACCGGCCGTAATTCTCCGGGCCGAGTAATTCATCGATTTTTGGCCGAGACAGTTTTTGATAACCGATGACCCTGCCTCTATGAATGTCTGCTTCGCTTCTTTTCTTTGCGCATCCAACAAATGCGATATTCGATGCCACAATGGTCGTTCCTAATAATACTCCTCCGGCTATCAGAAATTCTCTTCTGCCCATGCACTCCCTTAAACATGTTGAATTTCGAGGCATAAGAGAAAATCCCCATAGCGATGTTTTGATTACTTTGGCACTTTAACACACCGTACAGCGGCGTAACGAAAAGCTAAGCCGGAGCGGAGCCCCTGAGCGCTGTCGGCTCCACGCGCCGGTTAGGCGGAGCGGCCGAACTCGGACACTAGCCCGTCACACTTCGTTCCACTCTGGGCATTAGCAGCAGGAACAATACAAAGAATAGGCCCGTGAGAAGACCTGATATCAGGATGAACACGCTAGATACCTGCCCCGTGACACCCAGGAAGACGATGACGAGCGTAGGTAATGCGTTATCGACCAGCCCGGCTTTCACAATTGCCACGTTTCGGAGGGGGTCTTTGTATGCAAACCAGTACGCAACCCCCCATGCCGTGCACGCCCCACCGAAGAGTCTCAGATAGATAGGGTCCTCCGGGATGGGTATCCCCAAAATAGCAAGAACAGACAAAGGTCCGATGAGGGCGGGCAACCCCCATATAAAAATAGTGACAATAGTCTTGACGAATAGAACGCGACGCAACTGGATGAGTCTTAGATCAGTGGTCATTGTACCTCTCCTTTCCCTCCAGTAGTACTGGTGAGTTTTAACGGAGCCGCGACTGAGCTGTCTCGTGTAACGGGATCTGTTCTAGTCGCTTGTTCGGCCGCCGCAGGCGGTTGAGCAAGCGACTTTCAGGCGCGGTTCCGTTAGCCCGCCAGCATATGCGGCGGGCTAACGCTCCGCATAACCGGCTGGCAAAGGAGCGCAGCGGAATTGCCAGTCCGAGTTAATGCGGTTGTTATGCCTTTCATAATGTTTGAGAGTGTTTGCCACCCTGCCACCCTATGTTTGATATTTTAACAAAATCCGAGAACCCGCATTTTTCACAATAGAGTTTAAACACCAAGGCGAACCCGTACTTTGCCTTGCTCTTGCATTTATCGTTGTATTCGTTGGTTGGATTCTTGGCGTGCTCTCCATATTCTAGGATTCTCATGATTTCGCGATCAGGACATTTCGGGCAGAAGAAATAGAAATAGTCTGAGCTATCTGTTGCGCCTTCTAATCGACCACAGGAAATCTTCTCTGAACCGTGATACGGTCTTCCGTTATTAAATTTGAGCATCTTATTCCCCCCTTATTTTGTCAAATGGTAGCCTTGATCTGTCAATGTCTTCCTAACTGCATTGACTTGGCCTAGCGATGCTTCATGTCCTCGTGCAAATCCTATGGCCTTATCTAAGACCTCTCTGATCCCTGGTTTGTCTTTCGAATCAGGTAGTGTCCACGAAGACGAAGAGCCATCCTGAAATTCAACATGTAGTTGATTTCGAGCTATATATGATGTCATTCTCTGGACGGCTTGCGATTTACGACGTGTATACGAAATGAGATTTGGAGTTAATGAGCTCAGCCTTTCCTTTGTGACTTCACCGCAAGTGCCAGAAGATATGGGCAACTCGAACACACGTCTTAAAACATCCTCTTCTGTTTCGCCGAACTTTCCGCGCTTAGCAATGGCCTGCCAGACTTCTTCAGATATTTTTATCATTCTCATATTGACCTCCTTAAGAAGTTTTACTGCTTAATTATCACTACTTCTTAGATAAGTCAATCTTTTTTTGTGGCATAACAGTGTAATAAGTGGAAAATGTTCCGCCATATCAGAGCATATAGATGGAAAGA